>OMBM01000357.1_pt1 | contig 27900 bp, 17 predicted proteins | sample 1644861 | NCBI WGS metagenome assembly OMBM01 (sample SAMEA103958165, study PRJEB25191) | human gut metagenome | biome: human-associated habitat [ENVO:00009003]; feature: intestine environment [ENVO:2100002]; material: feces | place: Germany | collected 2013/2015 | reverse complement strand
GGGCTTTCAGGTAGCCCTGAAACACAAGGCCGTTGTAGTATTCCATCTCACCGGCTAAGGTCAGGTCCAGCCGGATGCTGCCGCCTGCCTGTCCCAGCGTGGGCGCCAGGGCGGTCAGCTCTGCCACGGCGGCGGTCATGGCGGGGTTGCGGCAGAGCGCTGCCGCCTTGGAAAGGGTAGCGGCGTAGCCGCCGGAAAGCTCCAACACCCCGCACAAAGCGTCTGCCGCCGTTTCAGAAAGCCCCGCAGAAAGCGCGGCGGCGCGCAGCTCGTGGGCGTTTTTCTGCCGCAGCTTTTCCAGCAGCTGCGCCCGGGCGGCTTCCGGTACGCCCAGCGCATCGAACAGGCCGAACAGGTAGCCCATGTGGCTGACCTCCAGCACCCACTCTGCGCCCAGCGCCGCCAGCGACTGCGCCGCCAGACACACCGCCTGCTGCACCTCGGCTTCGCCCACAGCGCCCAGCAGCTCCAGACCCATCTGGGAGATCTCCTTAAAGGTGTGGCTTTCGGCGGAGGGGCGGTAGACGTTCTCGTGGTAGTAGTACCGCAGTGTTTCGCCCGGCGCGGGCTGCGCCGTCTTTGCGATGGACAGGGTCACGTCCGGCTTGAGCGCCAGCAGACGACCGTCCAAATCGGTAAAGGTGATGACCTGCTCCGACGACAGAAAGCTGCGGTTCTCCTGATACAGGCTGTACTCCTCGAACCGTCCCATGTGGTACTTGCGGCAGCCTGCCGTCTCGTACAGGCTGCGCAGCGCAAAGGAGGCACGCTCCTTTGGCTGCAGATGCTCCAGACTGAACTCCATCCTGCTCCCTCGTTTCTTTCCCTGCGCCGGCACAATTCCGGCGTCTCTATACACAAAAACATCCGGCGCGGCATCCTCCGCGCCCATAGTATGAAAGGCTTCTGTTCTTATTTTACTTTATCTAGATAAAGTTGTAAAGCGTGAAAGTGACGTCTTTTCCATTCTTATCCTACAATTTTTCAGTGCGTTTGTACAGAAAGGCGAAAATTTTTCACCCCATCAGCCGGAAAGGTGATGGGGTGAAAAAACAGGGAGTGTGGATGTTCTCTTTTGACACCAAAAGAGAACCAGAAAAGTGTGCGCTTTGCGGGGGAACTTTCTGTTTGCTTTCAGCGTGCAGGGACGCTCCGCTGGGCCAGAGGCAGGGAGGGGTGTTCCGACTCCCCCCTCCCTACCTCTGGACTCCACCCACCCCGCAACGGGCCAAGGGCTGCACGCCCTTGACAATCCTAAAGAAGAAGTCGAAGCACAAAAAAGCTAGCGCTGCGCCAGTCGGCGCTATCGCTTTAACGCTTTTTTCGCTTCTCCATTTATAGCCCCTCAGTCGCTGCGCGACAGCTCCCCCAAGGGGGAGCGGGCACACCCACAGCGCCGCGCTTTCGCAGAAAGCAGGCGCTGCAAATGCCGTTTTCCTTCACGACCCCATCCGTGAAAATGGGGTTCAGAAAAGGCTGCGGTTGCGCAGCAATGAAAGCCCCAGTGGGGCTTTCAAGCAGCGGAGTGGTCTGCGTTAGCAGATGGAGGGGCTTTGCCCCGCCAAACTCCGCAGGCGTTTCTGAACCCCGAAATTTAAAATAATTTTTCCGCTGAATCTGCGCAGAGCAACGCGGCGCGCATTCAAATCGTCTTACACCGCACCAAAAATAGTGGCGCTATACGGCGCAAGGGGGGCATTGCCGGTAAAAATGCGGCTTTGGCCGCGCCACAGGCTGGAAGAGGTGCCGTCGCTCAGCAGCTTCCACTGCCCGGCGGGCAGGGAGACGGTGCGGGTGGTGTCGGTGGGGTTATAAAAGACGCACAGGGCGCTCCATGCCGCGCCGTCTCCCCAGACGGCGGGCAGCATCCAGCCCACCAGCGGCTGCTCCAGTGCAAAGAACTGCAAAGCCTCCGGGGCGTGACGGTCGGTGCTGCCCAGCCGGGGAAAGGCTGCCCGCAGCGCCAGAAGCCCCCGGTAGTAGTCCACGAGGGCGTGGTACTTCTCGGCGCGGTTCCAGTCCAGACGGTTCAGGGTGGGGGAGGAGCGGTAGCTGTTGCTCACGCCCTTTTTGGTGCGGGCGAACTCCTCGCCTGCCTGCATGAAGGGCAGGCCGAAGCTGGTCAGGTAGATGCCCGCCGCCAGCCGGTTCTGTGCCAGCGCCACGGTGTCCCGGGCGGTGAACTCCGGCTTTTCGTACCGGACGCAGAGCAGCTTGTCCCACAGGGTAAAGTTGTCGTGGGCGGAAACGTAGCTCACGATCTGGCTGGGCGCGTGGGGCGGCAGACGGTCGCTGCGGCACCATGCCGCCACCGCTGCGCCGATATCCCAGAAACTGCCGGGCTTGCCCTCCACATAGCCCGGCTCCCGGGCATCGAAGCAGCCGCCCTTGATGGCGTCCCTGGTGTCATCGCAGAAGATGCCCACCCGCTCGTTGAGCATGGCAAGGTTCGCCTTGTTGGCTTCGTACCGGTGCAGCTGGCTGGCACCGCCCTGCCACGGCTCACCGTACAGCAGGATGTCCCGCCCGCCGGGCAGGGCATCCAGCGCAGTGCGCACCGCGTTGATGCTCTCGGCGTCGTATAGGCCCATCAGGTCGAAGCGGAAGCCGTCGATGTGGTACTCCTTGGCCCAGTAGAGGATGGAGTCGATGAGGTACCGCCGCGCCATGGGGCGCTCACTGGCAAACTCGTTGCCGCAGCCGCTGCCGTTGGAAAAGCTGCCGTCCGGGTTTTGCCGGAAAAAGTAATAGGGCACGGTGTCGTTCAGGGGGGTCTCGGTGCGGTAGGTGTGGTTATACACCACGTCCATCACCACCCCGATGCCCGCCGCATGGAGTGCGGCGATCATCTCCCGGCACTCCCGGATGCGCACCTCGCCCCGGGTGGGGTCGGTGGAGTAGCTGCCCTCCGGTACGTTGAAGTTGGTGGGGTCATAGCCCCAGTTATATTGCCGCAGCAGGGGCTTTGCCTCGTCCACGCTGCCAAAATCAAAAATGGGCATCAGCTGGACGTATTTTACCCCCAACCGCTTGAGGTAGTTCAGGCAGGTGGGGTGGATGCCATCGCCGTGCAGAGTGGTGCCCTGCTGAGTAAAGGCCATATATTTGCCCCGCCACGCCGGGCGCACCCCGCTGGCGGCATCCTGCGAGAAGTCCCGCACGCTCACCTCCCACACGGCGCGCTGTGCCGGGGGGATAGTGGGGCGCACATCCCGCTCCCACCCGGAGGGCGCGGTGCGGGCAAGATCTACGATCATGCTGCGGACGCCGTTCACCCCCGCCGCCCGGGCGTAGGGGTCGCCGGTCTCGCGGGTGATGCCGTCCACGGTGACGGCAAAGGTGTAATAGTGGCCGTGCTGCTCTCCGGGCAGCCAGACGCTCCACACCCCATGCGCCCCGCGCACAAGGGGCTCTGTGCCCAGCACGACGCCGCCGTCTCCCTTGTGGTATAAGGTCACAGTGACCGCCTCGGCGGTGGGTGCCCACAGCCGCAGACAGGTGCCGCCGGGGGTGTAGTCCGGCCCAAGGGGGCCGGTATAGTAGTTTTCGCGGTGGAAGGGTACGTTTTCAAACAGTGTTTTCCACTGGGCAGGCGTTTTTGCAGCCATGGTCAGCTTCATTCCTTCTTATAAGATTCGTTATATTCAGTGTATCGGACAACAGGCTTTTTTTCAAGAGGAAATCGACGTTTACCATGGAAATCAATTTTCCGTAGGAAACCAGCGCGGCAGCTGCCGTTTGCCGTCACGACCCCTCCCCGTGAAAATGGGATAGCGGAGCGTCCGCAGACGCTCCGCTATCCCGAAATTTAAAATCATCTTATTCCAGATACATCCGCCGCAGCCGCATCAGGCGGGCGGGGGTCAGGCCGTATTCGGCTTCCAGATAACTCTCGGCGCTGCCGTAGTCCTGCCGGATGGTGCGCAGCACAAAGGGCGCAGTCTCCGGGTCTACCCCGGCGGAGGACTGCCAGCGCATCCGCTGCGCTGGGTCGGCGGCGATCTCCGCCGCGTGGTCAGCCATGGCCTTTTCAATCTCGGCGGCGCGGCAGAGGTTGGTGCGGGCATAATCCGCGCAGATGGTCTCGTCCGAAGCACCCAGCGCCAGCAGGATCAGCATGGCGGCTACACCGGTGCGGTCCTTGCCCGCCGTGCAGTGGAACAGGATGGGCGTTTCGCCGGCTTCCAGCGCCCGGAACAGCTCCTTGAAGGCCTTGTTACCGGTGAGCATCTGCCGGTACATCAGCTGGGTGAGGCTCATCCCGGCGGGGGCGCTCTGCACCAGCCGCTGGATGTCGTTGGGCGAAAAATCGATCTCCTGCCCGGTGGCGTCCCGCAGGCCGCAGATCTGCACCAGCCGTGCGCCGTCCGGCACATAGTCCGGCAGCTTGGCGGCCTCTGCGCCGCTGCGCAGGTCAAGGATGAGCCGCAGCCCCAGCCCGTCCAGCCGGGCGCGGTCGGCTTCGGTGGTCAGCCGCCCGGTGGGGAAGCCCCGGTAGATCTGTCCCCACTTTACGGTCTTGCCCTCGTCGGCGCGGTAACCGCCCAGCTCCCGGAAGTTGTTGCCGCCCGCAAAGGGCAGCTGGGTGCCCGGGGCGGGATGCTCCGGGGCAGCCTTGGCGGCGGCGCTGGAAAGCACCGGCGCGGTGTAGAAGGGCTTTGCGGGCCGACCCCGGCGGGGCGGCAGGCTGGCGGTGCTGCCCAGAACCTCTAACAGGTAACTGCGCAGCAGGTCGATGTAGGCAGAGCTGGTGTCCCGCCGCTGCACCAGCGACACGCACAGCGGGGGCATATCCTCCAGCAGCACGTCCCGCACCCGGTCCAGCTCCCGGCGCGCGCCGGGCTCGTAGCGGGTCAGGCAGGTGCACAGCTGCTCCTGCACCAGATAGTAGGCCTGATAAAAGCTGGGGCCGATCTCGGCATTGGGGGCAAAGCCCGCCCGGGCACAGGCCGCCCACAGCGGGCTGAACAGATCCTGCCGCAGGCTGGGCAGCAGCACCCGCTGCCCGCGCAGCTCTGCCAGCGGGATGCGCTCCTTTTCCCAGAAGGGGTGTCCCCGTGGCACCAGCAGGCAGGCGGGGTCTGCCCGCAGGGTGGTGCGTGCCAGCACCGGCGCGGCGCAGCCAAGGTCGATGACCAAGCCCGCGTCCAGCTCGCCCTGCTCCACCCCATCGGCCACGGCGTCGTTGTCCAGCAGGCGGAACCGCATCTCCACATGGGGGTACTGCTGCCGGAACTTGTCCAGCTGGGTCTCCAGCCCGGGCAGATAGTCCGGCACCAGCGCCACGCTGATGCCGATGCGCACCGGCTGGGCAGACTGGATCTCTGCCCGCAGGGCGGCCTGCATCTGCTGGAACTGCTCCACCACCGGGGCGGCATGGCGCTGTAAGCTCATGCCCCGGTCGGTGAGCGCCAGCTTGTGGTGAGCGCTGATGAACAGCGGCCCGCACATCTCGGCTTCCAGCGCAGAGATGCTCTGGCGCAGCGCCTGCCGCGACAGGAACAGCCGCTGTGCGGCGCGGGTATAATTCATTTCTTCGCACAGGGTCAAAAAGTAGTGCAGCTGGCGGATATCCATGGTCTCCTCCCGGGAAAGTTTGTTCTGGAAAAAGAATACCGCTTTTTCGGCGGAATGTAAAGAGAGGACAACAAAAAGCCGCTGCACGGCGGCAGCCGTGCAGCGGCTCAGAAACTTGGAGGATCAGATCAGGCTCAGAGCCTCTTCATCGCCCACCAGAATGAAGTCCGGGTGCAGCTGCAGAATGCTTGCGGGCACCTCCGGAGTGACGGGGCCGAAGAAGGCCTTTTTGACGATCTCGGCCTTGCCTGCGCCGTTGACCACCATCAGCACCTTGCGTGCCTGCATGATGGTGCGGATGCCCATGGTGTAAGCCTGCTTGGGCACCAGATCCACGTTGCCGTCAAAGAAGCGCTTGTTGGCCTCGATGGTCTCCTGGGCCAGATCCACGCAGTGGGTGCCCAGATCAAAGGCATCGTGGGGCTCGTTGAAGCCGATGTGACCGTCATGACCGATGCCCAGCAGCTGCAGATCCACGCCGCCCACGCTGCGGATGACCTCGTCGTAGCGCTTGCACTCGGCTTCGGCGTCCATGTTGGTGCCGTCCGGCAGGTTGATGTGGGCGGGGGCGATGTTCACATGGTCGAACAGGTTGCGGTGCATAAAGCTCCAGTAGCTTTCCGGGTGATCCTTGGGCAGGCCGCGGTACTCGTCCAGATTGACGGAGGTGACCTCAGAAAAATCCAGATCTCCCTCGTTGTACCGCTCCACCAGCTTCTCATAGATGCCAACGGGGGTGCCGCCGGTAGCCAGACCCAGCACGCAGTCGGGCTTCATGATGACCTGCGCAGAAATGATGTTTGCTGCCTTGCGGGACATATCAGCGTAGTCCTTTGTACGAATGATCTTCACGATAAACGACCTCTCTTCTTCATTTACTCATTGTGGGCGGCGCACAGCGGCACACGCCCGCATCTAGTCCAAGTTTATCACATTTGCCAAGAGAAAGCCACAAAACGGCACAATTTTTCCGGTTTTCCGTTTCTTTTGGAAAAAGTGCCTTAAAAACCGGCTGAAGTATCGTCCATTTGCACAAAGGGTGCGCGCAGGGGGTCAGTCCGCAAAGCCGGCCTTGTGCAAGGCGGTGAGCAGCAGCGGGATGAACACCAGCTGCGCCACGATGCCCGGCACGGCGGTAAACAGCGCCCCGGACAAAAACGCACGGAAGGGGAAGCTGCCGCCGGTCAGCCCGGCCAGCACAAACCGCACGATGCCCCAGATGATGCGTCCGGACGCCATGGCGGTCAGCAGTACGGCGTAGAGCGCGGGCAGGTTGTGCTTTGCCCTGCGCCACAGCAGCCCGGACACCAGCCCATAGGTGGCCAGCTCAAAGGCCATGGAGATGGCCACCGGGAACATGGGCGGCATCCCGAACAGCACCGAGCGCAGCAGCGGGGCGGCAAAGCCCACAGCCAGCCCCCACGGGCCGCCCAGCACAAAGCCGCACAGCAGCACCGGGAAGTGCATCGGGCAGAGCATATTGCCCACCTTGGGTACCTGTCCGGTGAGCAGGGGCAGCACAAAGGCCAGCGCTAAAAACAGGGCAGCCGGCACCAGCTGCCGCACAGGCGAAGCGTTTTTGGTTTTCATAAGGGTCCCTCCATTTTCAGCCGCAAAATAAAAAGGAGCCTGCCCCGGCATTCCATGCCAAAGGCAGACCCCTTCGTGGCGTCTGTTTCAAAAAAATATTGCTTGCTGGGATAAGCGGCAGGCTGCTGCCCGCCCGTGTCCGGCTTCCTGCCGGAACGATGGTCAAAAGTATAACAAACCATTTTGCCCCTGTCAAGCGGGGCAGAACGTCTGCAAAATAGACAAAAATCGCTCTATTCGCAAAAAAATTTCCCCGGGGCTGTACATTTTGCTGGAAGAAGCTTGACCTTTTTGCGCAGAATGGATAATATAAAATTGAAAAAAAGCGCGCTGCGGCAATCTTGACGCCGGGGCGCTGACGAGAGGCTTTTTTGAGCGCATGAATTCTGAGGTTCATACGGGAGGACCATCATGACAAATGCTGAAAAACTTACCCTGAAAAAGCACGCCTGCCACATCCGCATGGGCGTGATCGAGGGGACCCACAGTGCAGGCTGTGGTCATCCGGGCGGCAGTCTGAGCATCGCAGATGTGCTGTCTTATCTGTACTTTAAGGAATTGAACATTGACCCTGCCCAGCCCAAGATGGCGAACCGCGACCGTCTGGTGCTGTCCAAGGGTCATGCCGCCCCGGCGCTGTACGCCGCGCTGGCAGAGCGGGGCTTCTTCCCGGTGGAGGAGCTCAAAACCCTGCGCAAGATCGGCAGCCGCCTGCAGGGCCACCCCAACATGAACAGCGTGCCCGGCGTGGATATGTCCACCGGCAGTCTGGGTCAGGGCATTTCTGCCGCCTGCGGCATGGCGCTGGGCGCAAAGCACGCCGGCTCTGCCGTGAACGTTTACGCCATTCTGGGCGACGGCGAGGTGGAAGAGGGCGAATGCTGGGAGGCCTTTATGTTTGCCGCCCACTACGGCCTTTCTAACCTGTGCGTGATGCTGGACCGCAACCATCTGCAGATCGACGGCACCACCGAGACGGTCATGAACAGCGCCCCGCTGGAGGACAAGCTGCGCGCCTTCAACTTCAACGTGGTCACCATCAACGGCCACGACTTTGACCAGATCGAGAGCGCCGTGCAGGCTTTCCACGCCGAGACCGAAAAGCCCACCTGCATCATTCTGGATACGGTCAAGGGCACCGGCGTTTCCTATATGACCAATGCCGTTGCATGGCACGGCAAGGGCCCCAACGACGAAGAGTATCAGGTGGCCATGAACGAGCTGAACGCCGCCTATGCCGCGCTGGAACAGGAGGAGAACTGAGATGGCAGACGTGAAAAAGATCGCGACCCGCGACAGCTACGGCAACACCCTGAAGGAGCTGGCTGCGGAAGGCCACGATGATCTGGTGGTGCTGGACGCTGATCTGGCCGCCGCTACCAAGACCGGTATATTCCAGAAGGCATACCCGGACCGTCACTTTGACTGCGGCATCGCCGAGAGCAACATGGTAGGCGTGGCCGCAGGTCTGGCCGCCATGGGCTATGTGCCCTTTGTTTCCAGCTTTGCCATGTTTGCAGCCGGCCGCGCCTTCGAGCAGGTGCGCAACTCTGTGGGCTACCCTCACCTGAACGTGAAGATCGGCGCCACCCACGGCGGCATCTCCGTGGGTGAGGACGGCGCTTCCCACCAGTGCTGCGAGGACTTTGCCCTGATGCGCAGCATCCCCGGCATGACCGTCATCTGCCCCGCCGACGATATCGAGGCACGCGCCGCTGTGCGCGCCGCCTACGCCATGGAAGGCCCCGTCTACCTGCGCTTTGGCCGTCTGGCTGTGCCGGTGTTCCACGATGAGGCCAACTACCACTTTGAACTGGGCAAGGGCGAGCAGCTGACCGAGGGCAACGATATTGCCATCATTGCCACCGGTCTGATGGTCAACGAAGCCCGCATGGCTGCCGAGCAGCTGGCTGCCGAGGGCATCCACGCCCGGGTCATCAACATCCACACCATCAAGCCCCTGGACGAGGAGATCGTCCTCAAGGCTGCCAAGGAGTGCGGCAAGGTCATTACTGCCGAGGAGCACAACGTCATCGGCGGTCTGGGCGAAGCCGTCTGCGCCGTCCTCAGCGAGAAGCTGCCCACTCCCGTGCGCCGCGTGGGCGTGCAGGACGTGTTCGGCTGCTCCGGCCCCGCATGGGATCTGCTGAAGAAATTCGGTCTGGACGCAGCCACCATCTGCAAGACCGCCCACGAGATGCTGGGCAAGTAAGCGCTTTTTATAACAATACGCGTTCAAATTTTAAGGCCGCCGCACAGTGCTTTGTGCGGCGGCCTTTTTTGAACGGTGTATCGCGGGGGAGGTAAGAAAATTCGCGTTTGCAAGCGCAGCGCAGCAATGAAAGCCCCAGTGGGGCTTTTAAGCGACGGAGCGGTCTTGCGCAGCAAGATGGAGGGGCTTTGCCCCGACAAGTTCCGCCACGATGCACAGAATGCAGACAATGCAAGGAAAAACACGGCTTTCCCGCCGGTGTGCAAAAAGTGTGCAAAAGTGTGCAGAACCCCAGAAAAAGGAAAATCCCACGAGGAATCTTACGATTCTTCGTGGGATTTTGGTGCGCTCGAGGGAACTCGAATCCCTGGCCCTCTGATTAAAAGAGCCCACCGGGCAGAACACTCTGATTTTAGAAGTTTCGAGTTTTCGCTATTTTTGTGCAAAGCATCGTGATTTTCTGCCCGGCAATTTCTGCACCCTTTGTCGTATTTTGCAAGTCAGAGTACCCATTGCATCCCTTGAAACCGTGCAAAAACAGTGCAGAAACCGTGCACTTACTCTGGGACAAATGAAAAATGATGATTTTTGATCCATGACTTGGTGGCGATTTGAGTGACCACAGAGGTAAATTTGATACACGGAAAGAAGAATGCCCACTCGTCTGAGGAGTTCTCAGGGGAGTGGGCAGTTCTGCGCAAGCGGTTAATATAATTTCGATTATGATAATTCAAATTATATTAAGACGTTCCATGGGCTGCAACAGCTTCACCGCTTGGTTTTCAAAAATCACCTGTTGATAGCGGTGTTACTTCTTCACAAATTGGTATACGCCATATTCTGGTGACGTCACCAATCCATGCTTGATAAGATTCTTGATAATAGAGGATGCACGAGATTTCTGAACGCCATATAGCTGTGCAACGTTTATGCTGCGGAACTGATATTGATACCGATATCTCTTGAAAAGTTCAAGCGTCCGCTCTTTTGTACTTGCAGTTAGTCTCGCGCCATTCAGCCTTTCGCAAAGTTCACTCACTTCTGCATCCGTACTCATTCCGTGGAGCACTGTAGAAGTTTCCGCACTTTCCGCAGAGGTTTCCGCACTTTCCGCACCACTTGCCACACTTTCCATACTGATCTGTGCCGGAGTCGCTACACTTCTATTCGGCAGTGTGACGATAAAGAAATCTGAATCCGAGTAGAAAGTCGGCTTCTGAGCCACTTCCACATAAGAGTTCAGGATGCGGTCAATGCCGCTGCCACGGCGCTCCATAAAGCCAAGCCGCGAGAACACATCCGAGATCACCTGATTGCGCCGCATGGACGGAATGTGCCGGATATCCATATCCTGCACCCTGCGGCCATTCATCATGCCGCCCGGCGAAGTGATCTCCAGCCGATCATCGAACACTTCCACATGAATCTCCGAACCAAGAATCTGATAATTCCGATGAATCAGCGCATTGACCAGCACCTCACGAACGGCCTTATACGGATAGTCACTGCGTTCTTCACGGGTCATACCACGGATGCTCCACGGGTTTTTGCTGTTGTTGCGAACAAAATCTTCCGCATTTTGCAGCAGCGTGATCAGACTTGCACCCTGAAATTCCTTGTCATCCAGAGCATCTTCTTCAATGCTGCCCTTGTAGTTGCCTTTCCAGCGGGTGCAGAAAATACGGGATTGTTTCAGAACGCCCTGATCGCAGAGTAACAGGCCGCCATTCGTAATCTGTCCATCGTCTGTTACCAATCCTGCGGAGGGCAAGTCTTTTTCGAGGTCGAAATCCTCTTTTTTCAGATTCTTAAATGTCGCGGCCAACAGTGTAAAACTGACATCACCCACTCGATAAGAACTGGGCAGGGCATCAAAAGTCTGGTTCATGCCCTGCAAAATCAATTCGTTCAGTTCCCGTGAAGTGACTTCTTCGGACTGGTCGCCATGCCGCACATAGGCCGTATGGGAACCGTCAAAGGCATAATAATATGGATACGCCGGGCCGTCCTGTACTTCCAAATCAACGCAGGACTTGCCCTCTATTTCGACCTCCCGCACCCGATAGCGCGGTGTAGGGTCAATGCGGACTTTAATAAGTTCCGTCAATCTGCTCACCACAGCCTGCGGATTTTCCAATCCTACGACCTCGCGCGGCTCATTCTTTACGCCAAAAATCAGGTGTCCGCCCTCGGTATTAGCAAATGCCGAAACGGATTTCAGCCAGCTGCGCGGCTTTTTCTCTTCAAGACGTTCCTTGTAATCAACATGAGAGGCTTCAATGTAATGGTCGAGGGAAAAAGGCATGGTATCACCTGCTCGCTTCTTAATCTTTAGCGTTTGTAAATTCATTATACCTTATTTGAAGGCCAAATTCAAAACTTTTTATCCGTTTAGTGCCTGCTGAGCTTTTTCTGCCTGAGCAACGATTGATTTTCCAACCTGATTAGAGTATCATTAAAATGAATTGTTGTATCTTGTCGTTGAAAGTTAATTTTCGCTTTAGTCAGTCGATTGCGGGGACTCTTCTATGAAAATTCTGGATAATATCAACCATACTGTTCGGGAAGATTTACAGGATACTATGCAGAAAGGGAGCCGCGTGTCCATTGCTGCGGCCTGTTTTTCCATTTATGCGTATCAGGAATTAAAGAAACAGTTGGAAGAAATCGCGGAACTTCGCTTTATTTTTACTTCACCGACCTTTGTGCAGGAAAACATGCCAAAAGAGCGGCGAGAGTTCTATATTCCGAAATTGACCCGTGAAAAAAGCCTTTACGGCACAGAATTTGAAGTTCGCTTGCGGAATGAACTCACCCAAAAAGCACTAGCGAAAGAATGTGCCGACTGGGTGCGACGGAAAGTAAAATTTCGTTCCAACGTCAGTGGAGAGCAAATGCCCGGTTTCATGACGGTTGGTGAAAGTTCCTATATGCCAATCAGTGGGTTTACAACGGTTGACCTTGGTTGTGAACGCGGAAACAACGCATACTACCCTGTTCAGCGAACCGAAGCCTTTGAAAACGGCCGTTACTTTTTATCGCTGTTTGATGAAATCTGGAATGATTCTTCCCGACTTCAGGATGTTACAGACATTGTATTGCAAAGCATCAGCACAGCTTATCGAGAAAACAGCCCGGACTTTATCTATTTCTTCACCCTCTACAATATTTTCAGTGAATTTTTGGAGGATGTGTCAGAAGATAATCTCCCAAATGAAGCTACAGGCTTCAAGCAGAGTAAAATCTGGAATATGCTCTATGATTTTCAGCGAGATGCAGCGTTGGCCATTATCCACAAGCTGGAACAGTATAACGGCTGCATTTTTGCAGACAGCGTGGGCCTTGGCAAGACGTTCACTGCACTGGCTGTAATCAAGTACTATGAAAATCGCAACAAATCCGTTTTGGTACTTTGTCCCAAAAAGTTGGCAGCAAACTGGAACATCTATAAAGGCAACTACGTCAACAATCCACTGGTAGAAGACCGTTTCCGTTACGATGTGTTGTACCATACAGATTTGAGCCGTTCCGGCGGAACCTCTAACGGTATTGACCTTGCTGCGCTTAACTGGGGGAACTTTGACCTTGTTGTGATTGATGAAAGCCACAATTTCCGCAATGGCAGTAATACCTCTACTGATGAGAAAGAAAACCGCTACACAAAATTGATGAATTGCGTGATTCGTTCTGGGGTGCGCACCAAGGTGCTGATGCTTTCGGCAACACCCGTAAATAATCGTTTTGTGGATTTGAAAAACCAACTTGCGCTTGCCTATGAGGGAGATGCCGGAAAAATCAATGAAAAGCTGAATACTTCGTCTCCGATTGATGAAATTTTCCGGCAGGCGCAAAAGGCTTTCAATACATGGAGCAAGCTTCCTGTCACAGAGCGTACCACAAATGCGCTGCTTGCGGCACTGGACTTCGATTTCTTTGAGGTGCTGGACAGTGTGACGATTGCACGTTCTCGCCGACATATCGAAAAATACTATAATATTTCTGATGTTGGTACTTTCCCGGAACGGTTGAAGCCGATCTCTGTGCAGCCGTGCCTGACAAGTCTTGATAATGCAATCAACTATCAGCAGATTTATAATGTACTGGATTCGCTGACGCTGCACATTTACACACCAACCAGCTTTATTCTGTCCTCTCGGATCTCCAAATACATCGACCCCAGCCAGCATGGAAAGGGACTGACGCAGGCAGGCCGTGAAGAGGGAATCCGCCGTCTGATGAGCATTAACCTGCTCAAACGGCTGGAAAGTTCTGTTTATGCGTTCCGGTTGACGATTGACCGAATCAGTAAACTGATTGAAGATACCATGCAATCGGTATGTTCCTATCAAAATGGCAGCCGTGTGCTGGAGCTGAACGACATTTCCGATGCAACCGATTGGGACGATGATGACCAGAACAATGACATTTTTACAGTCGGCCGCAAAGTAAAGATTGATCTTGCGGATATGGATCATGTTTCGTGGTTGCATGATCTGGAAAAGGATGCTGAAAATCTGGAGCTTCTTTCCCTGATGGTGCAGGATATCACCCCTGCATACGATGCCAAGCTGCAAGAATTGCTGCGCCTGATTGACGAAAAGCAAAGGCATCCCATCAATCCCGGCAACCGGAAAATCATTATTTTTACTGCGTTTTCAGATACTGCTGACTATCTGTATCAGAATGTTTCCGGCTATGTAAAGCAAAAGTTTGGGCTGAACACTGCCGAAATCACCGGCAGTGTGGATGGTAAAACAACCATTCCCAAACTCAGTGGTGATCTGAATACAGTTCTCACCTGCTTTTCGCCCATTTCCAAGCGGCGGGACAGCCTGCCGAACGCGAATCAGGCGGATATTGATTTGTTGATTGCCACCGACTGCATTTCCGAAGGTCAGAACTTGCAGGACTGTGATTATCTGATCAACTATGATATTCACTGGAATCCTGTGCGCATTATCCAGCGTTTTGGCCGCATTGACCGCATCGGAAGCCAGAATCGCTGCATCCAGTTGGTCAACTTCTGGCCGGATGTGGATTTGGATGAGTACATCAACCTGAAGGGCCGCGTGGAAACCCGAATGAAGCTGACGGTCATGACTTCCACAGGGGATGATAACCTCATCAGCCCGGAAGAAAAAGGCGATTTGGAATATCGCAGTGCACAGCTCAAACGGTTAAAGAATGAGGTAGTCGATCTGGAAGAAATGTCGGGTGGCATTTCCATTATGGACTTGGGATTGAACGAGTTCCGGCTGGACTTGCTGGACTATATGAAGAAACACGATGATGTGGAGCATACGCCGCTTGGGATGCACGCAATTGTTGCATCTACGCCCGATGCACCTCCGGGTGTGATCTTTGTTCTGAAAAACATCAACAATGAGATCAATGTGGATCAGCAAAACCGTCTGCATCCATTCTACATGGTTTATATTGGGCAGGATGGCTCGACTGTCTGCGATTATCTTTCTCCGAAAGAGCTGCTGGATCGTCTACGGCTGCTCTGCAAAGGCAAAACCGAACCCGACCAGAGCCTTTGCCAACAGTTCAATCAGGCCACGGACGATGGAAAGAATATGTCTGCCTATTCTGAATTGCTAAGCGAGGCCATCAATTCCATTTTGGATGCAAAGGAAGAGAGCGACATTGACAGTCTGTTCAAGATGGGCGGTACGACGGCCCTGCTTTCTTCGATTTCCGGGCTGGATGACTTTGAACTGATTTGCTTCCTTGTGGTACAATAAGAGGTGAGATCAATGCTGGGCTTTCCACCCTCCACGGAGTTTAACAAACGGATTCCGAAACAGAAGTTCTATGAAAACGCTGCCGTTCCAGCGGCAGTCAAGCGATTGTTTGCAGACCAGCTGCGCTGTATCTACTGGCGCAACAAGCTGGCGGTGTCCACCTTGAATCTCACTGCTGGAGAGCGGGTGACAGAGATCGAGATTTTCGAGCTGTGTCTGACCGGACCAAAACTGGATGAAGCTGTTCTGCGCCAAATCGACAGTGAAATCCCCTATCACATTCTGTTTGTTCTTTCTTATGAGAATAAGGTGCAGGCTTGGATCGGCTGTAAAAATACATCTGCGAACAGCAGTACCAAGGTAAGCCGCTATCTGCATACAGACTGGATGCCAGAAACAGAATTCTCCCTTGCGATAAGCGGCCTGAGTCTGGATGCAGTCTATGATGGACTGGTGCGGCAAATTGCCCGATTGCAGGGTGAGAACTGGAACGCCGCATACAGCATTGCGGAGAACATCCAGCGCTCTGCGGAACGTGAAAAGCTGCAAAAGCAGATTGCGGCATTGGAGAATAAGATTCGGAAAGAAAAACAGTTCAATCGTCAGGTAGAGATGAATGCGGAACTGAGAAGATTAAGAATCTTTTTAAAGAACTTTTAATCATAGGAGAGTAAAACATTGCTTTTTAAGGACAACCCCAAAAGATATAAGCGTTTGCCTTCTATATTGAAAATATTGGGGACATTGATTTTAGCTGGAATTTTTTGTTTTTGCATCATTCCTGTTACGATAAACAAACTCTTCAAAATTCCAGCATGGAATGAATGGTTTCATGTTCAATGGCAGCCAGAAGATTCACTTAGTTATGTGGGTGGTGTATTGTCATTTATTGGTACAATGTTTCTTGGCTGGGTCTCATGGACACAAAACCAATCTTTGCAGCACCAGCAAGAAGATGCTTTTATAGCAGAAAATTCAAGTGCCGTATTTTTGGAACGCATTTTATTTTACCATTTGGATAAAACAATTTGCAGTTTTAACTTGCATCCAGAGTGTCTCCTTGCGACGTCTGTTAATACAAAAACTCCACTAGACTATTCTTCCATTGAGTGTGTTATCGAGCTGACCAGACAAAATAGTGTGCCTGCGGCTATTCGTGTAGTCAAAACGGAAGTGTATACAGAAAATTCTGTGTTTGAGTTCCACGCAATCGATGATTGCTATTCAAGAACCATTACGGGTCTTGAAGTAAGCCGCTTTCAAATAGCACTTATTATGTCTCATAAAGAAAAACAGGATTTTGGAGAGATTTTTAGAAGTCCATCGTTTGATATTAGTATTACGCTGGAAATTATTAGTGATAAGTATATTTCATCTCTTTTGAAATGTAAAAGTTCACTAAGGCGGTTGACCGCTGGAGAAATCATAATATTCGAGGCTGAAAAGGAAACCACCCGATATATTTGGTACAAAAGCAATATAGTTAGTCGTAACTCCATTACATATAGAACAGAAAGTACGGAGGATATTCCGAATGAATAGCAAACTTCCCCTTCAAACCCCCAACCTGACAGCCCAGAACATTGATAAAATCGCCGCGCTCTTCCCCAACTGCATCACAGAAATGCTGGATGAGGAAAAGAGTACCCCCGACCACAAGGTTTACAAGCGCGGTATCAACTTTGAACTGCTGAAGCAGATGCTCTCGCCGGACGTTGTAGACGGAGATGAAGCATACGAGTTTACATGGGTGGGCAAAAAGGCATCCATTGTGGAAGCCAACAAGCCCATCCGCAAGACCCTGCGCCCCTGCCCGGAAGAAAGCAAAAACTGGGATGATACCGAGAATCTCTATATTGAGGGTGACAATCTGGAAGTGCTCAAGCTGTTGCAGGAGAGTTATCTGGGCAAGGTCAAAATGATTTACATTGACCCGCCGTATAATACGGGCAACGATTTTATCTATGCAGACGATTTCATGCGTTCGCAGGATGAAGAAAACCGCCAGATGGGGATGTATGACGAGGACGAGAATCGGCTGTTCAAGAACAATGACAGCAACGGACGTTTTCACTCTGATTGGTGCAGCATGATGTATTCCCGGCTGATGCTGGCAAGGAATCTGTTGACAGATGACGGCGTTATTTTTATTAGTATTGATGATAATGAATGCGCAAATCTCTTAAAAATATGTGAGGATATTTTTAGCAAGGAATGCTTTGTTGCAGATATTTCATGGCAACGAACATATTCTCCTCGAAATGATTCGCTTGGGATTGTTCGAGAAGTCGAACATCTTGTCGCTTTTAGTAAACAGAATGATTGGATGCCTAATAAATTGCCGCGTTCTAATGAAATGGACGGAAAGTATAAAAATCCAGATAACGATGTTGCCCCTTGGACAAGTAGCGACCCTTGTGCGGCGGATGCTTTTACTCATCAGGGAATGGTTTACGCTATACAGCATCCTTTCACGGGGCAATTATTATATCCTAGTGACACTGCGCATTGGCGATACAAACAAGAAGATATGTTGGCGTATATGCAAGGTTGGTGCCCATATGAGTTGAAAGACTTAGACGATGCTGAACAACGTGCAAAAATCTGTGGAGTTTCATCTGACTCTGTGCGTTCTGATGTAAAAGGTATTGTGCTTTCGCTTTCGCTCGAAGAATCAAGAAAATTGGCTCAAAAAGTATATGATAACGGTCCATGGCCTCGATTTTATTTTACAAAAGGCGGGCAAGGAGGAATCCGACGGAAGACTTATTTAGACACTGTCGGTGGAAAACTTCCAACTAATTTTTGGCCTTATGACGAAGTCGGGCACACGGACGAAGCAAAGAAAGAAATAAAAAATCTTTTCGATGGAACAGCACCATTTGATACACCTAAACCAGTAAGACTTGTTGAGCGTATCTTGACAATTGCAACTGACGAAAATTCTTTGATTTTAGATTTTTTCTCTGGCTCTGCTACGACAGCACATGCTGTCATGAAGAAAAATGCAGAAGACAATGGAAAACGAAAATATATCCTAGTTCAGTTGCAGGAAAAGAGTAATTTACCTCAGTATGATACGTTATGCGATATTGGCAAAGAGCGTATCCGTAGAGCAGGGACTAAAATTGTTTCTGAAAACAATACTATAAATACCCCCCCCTACATAGACGTGGGCTTCCGTGTTTTCAAGCTGGACGATACCAATATGAAGGACGTCTATTATTCTGCCGAAGAATACTCCCAGACCAACCTCGAAGATTTGGAAAGCAACATCAAGGAGGACCGCACCGACCTTGATTTACTCTTTGGCTGTCTGCTGGATTGGGGACTGCCGCTGTCCATGCCGTATCGGTCTGAGAAAATCAGCAACTGTACCGTCCATACCTACGCACCCGGCGATGCTGCGCTGAATGTTCCCGATGCCCTGATTGCCTGCTTTGACAGCAATGTGCCGGAAAATGTTATCAAGGAAATCGCCAAGCGCGAGCCGCGCCGTGCAGTGTTCCGGGATTCTTCCTTTGCCAGTAGTCCGGAAAAAATCAACGTGTTTGAAATTTTCAAGCTGTATGCGCCGGATACCGATGTCAAGGTGATTTGAGGGAGAGCAGCAGATGAAACTTCAATTCAAACACCAGAAATTTCAGGCAGATGCTGCAAAAGCCGTGGTGGACGTCTTTGCAGGTCAGCCCTACCTGACTACGAATTACCGCATCGACAACGGCAGCGGCATTTACCAGACTAATATGGAAACAAGCTTCACAGGCTGGCGCAATGAACAGATTGTACCAGAGCTGAACGACAGTATTATTCTGGAGCACCTGCAAAAAATCCAGCGCACCAACCAGATTGAGCCATCCAAGCAGTTGGAGGGACACTATAACCTTACCATTGAGATGGAAACAGGTGTCGGCAAAACCTACACCTATATCAAGACCATGTATGAGCTGAACAAGCATTACGGCTGGAGTAAGTTTATCGTGGTCGTGCCCAGTGTTGCCATCCGTGAGGGCGTGTATAAATCGTTTGAGGTCACACAGGATCACTTTGCAGAAGAGTACGGCAAGAAGATCCGCTTCTTTATCTACAACTCCGCACAGTTGACGGAAATTGACCGCTTTGCCTCGGATAGTTCCATCAATGTCATGATCATCAATTCGCAGGCGTTCAATGCCAAAGGCAAAGATGCCCGCCGTATTTATATGAAGCTGGACGAGTTCCGTTCCCGTCGGCCCATTGACATTATTGCAAAGACAAACCCGATCCTGATTATTGATGAACCGCAGTCGGTGGAGGGCAAGCAGACCAAAGAGCGGATGAAAGAGTTCAACCCGATGATCACCTTGCGCTACTCGGCTACCCACCGTGCAGACAGCATCTACAACATGGTCTACCGGCTGGATGCAATGGAAGCATATAATAAGCGTCTGGTCAAGAAAATCGTGGTCAAAGGCATTACGGAATCCGGCAGTACCGCTACGGATGGGTTTGTCTATCTGGAAAGCATCAATCTTTCCAAGGCAGACCCTACGGCAACAATCCAGTTCGACTGCAAGGGAAAAGCCGGCCTGCGCAAAGTAACGCGCACCGTTGGGCTGAAATTCAACCTCTATGACCACTCCGGCAATCTGGACGAATATAAGGATGGCTATGTGGTGAAAGAGATTGATGGCCGTGATAACCACATTGAATTTCTGAATGGTGTCCGATTGTTTGCCGGAGATGTGGTCGGCAAGGTGGACGAGGACCAGCTGCGCCGCATCCAGATTCGGGAAACGATCCTTTCGCATCTTGAGCGGGAACGTCAGCTGTTCCACAAGGGTATTAAAGTGCTGAGCCTGTTCTTTATTGATGAAGTGGACAAGTACAAGTGCTACGATGCCGCTGGTCAGCCCTACAACGGCATTTATGCAGAGATGTTTGAGCAGGAGTACGAGGATATTGTCGGCCAGATGCAGCTTTCGCTGGGCGAGGATGATTACATCCGCTACCTGAAAGCAATTTCTGCACACGATACCCATGCGGGTTATTTTTCGGTGGATAAGAAAGGCCATTTTGTCAATCAGGTTGCAGGCGATGACAAGCGGGAGAAAACCTCCAATGACATCAGTGCCTATGACCTGATTATGAAAAACAAGGAGCTTCTTCTTGACCGTGACCCCAAGCGTTCCCCCGTGCGATTTATCTTCTCACACTCTGCCCTCCGGGAAGGATGGGATAACCCGAACGTGTTCCAGATCTGCACTCTGAAACAGAGCAGCAGTGAAGTCCGCAAACGGCAGGAGGTTGGCCGCGGCCTGCGTCTGTGTGTCAACCAGAACGGTGAACGTATGGATGCGAATGTTCTGGGCAACGATGTGCATAACATCAACATTCTGACTGTCATTGCCAGCGAAAGTTATGACAGCTTCGCCAAAGGCCTGCAAAGCGAACTGGCCGAAGCAGTTGTGAACCGCCCCAGAAAGGTGGATGCTGCCCTGTTTGTTGGCAGAGTTCTTACGGACGCAAACGGCAACGAACAGATTGTGGATGCAGACACCGCCGCTGCCATCTATTTTGATCTGGTGCAGAATGGCTATGTGGACCGCCATGGTGCGCTGACGGACAAGTACTATGCCGACCATGCAAACCATGCGGTGCAGGTGGCAGAAGAAGTTGCAGACTGTGCAGCATCGGTCATTGATTTGTTGGATTCTGTTTACAGCGATAAGGTCATGCTGCCTGAAAATGCACGTTCCAACAATGTGGAATTAAAAATCGACCCGGACAAGCTGGCCATGCCGGAGTTCAAGGCCCTTTGGAACAAAATCAGCCCGAAATCGGTTTATGTGGTGGATTTTGACACAGATGAACTGGTGCAAAAATCCATTCGCTCGCTCAACCGCAATCTGAATGTATCAAAGATTTACTTCAAAGTAGAATCCGGTGAAATGACGGAGATCAAATCCAAGGATTCTCTGTTAGATGGCTCTGCTTTCGCAAAAGCGGATCAGCATAAATATGACCCACAGACCAAAATTCACGCCAGTCAGAGCGTCAAGTATGACCTGATTGGCAAGCTGGTGGCTGAAACCAAGCTGACCCGCAAGGCGATTGTACAGATTCTGGTTGGCATTGAAAAAGTGGTGTTCGATCAGTTCAAGGATAACCCGGAAGAGTTCATTCTGAAAGCAGCTGCCCTCATCAATGACGAAAAGGCAACGGCCATCATCCAGCATATCACCTACAATATTCTGGATGAACATTACGATACGGACATTTTCACTGAGCCGACCTTGAAGGGAAAACTCGGTACGAACGTCATGAAAGTACAGCGGCATCTGTATGACCATTTGATTTACGATTCTACTAATGAACGTGATTTTGCCGCCGACCTCGATACGAACCGTGATGTGGCAGTCTATGTAAAGCTGCCAGATGGATTCTATATTTCCACACCTGTTGGAAAATACAATCCCGACTGGGCGATTGCGTTCTATGAGGGCACAGTCAAGCACATCTACTTTGTTGCTGAAACCAAAGGCACACTGGATTCCATGAGGCTCAATCACATCACCCCGGTAGAACAGGCTAAAATTGATTGTGCCCGTGCACATTTCAAGGCACTGAACGATGAAAACGTGGTATACGATGTGGTGAGTGACTATCAGACATTGCTGAACGCAGTTATGAAATAATAAACCAAAAGAAATAATACGGTGCTGCTGTGCAGCATTCCCCAAAACGGTAAGGTTCTATTGCGAACTTTGCCGTTTTTTCTTTTTGTCCAAAATTGTATTCCAAAACGGCCCTATAGATTCATATTGGTGTAAGAAGTTTTCCAAACAAAATTTGAAAATCAGGTTGCCAAACACCCGTTTTAGAATGCTATAGATATAGGAGGTTGTTTGAAAAAGTGAAAAATTTCCGAATTTTCATAAGACCCCGTTTAAAAATACCCCTTTAAGTTTGTATAGGGTATAGGGACTACTTTTCAAAACAGTCCCACTCGTACTTTTGAAAGCCCTCGACTTCTTGCAACACAGCATCGCACCTTGACAACAACATGATCGGCTGCAAGTTAATATGCTTTTTCGGGGAAGTGCCGCCACGACACGAGCTCACCAAGAAAAAGCCATACGCCGGAGGAAATCGGGCAGGAACCGCTTGCAGGCAGACCGACACCGAAGAAGAACCGGGCAAGCTGGCAGAGAGGACTTCGCAAAGTTTTGTCTGTCAGGTTGTTCGGCGCAAGAGTGCAGAGAGGTGCGGGTCGCCTGCGGCGACCTCAAAAGGCCACTGGCCTTTTGAAGCACCGACCGAGCCGACAGGCGAGACCAGCTCTTTGCGCGGGTCAAGGGCGGCAGCCTTGCCCAGTGGATGTGATGCCCTGCGTCATATCCTACTGGGTATTATCTGGCGCATAGCAGGCGGCAGATTTGCAGCTTCGCTGCACCGCGTTGCCCCTACCCCGCGCACGGCGTTCTCTGCGTGACCCCAGAAAGGAGAGATGGTCGCTGAAACTGACCCGACACAATGGCCGCGCCGGAAAGCACGGCACTTATAACCCAAAGCACAATGACCGCAGTTTTGAAATTGCCAACAGCGAGCATATCGACCCGGAACGTGTCCAGCAAAACATCTATTGGGATTGCTACAACGGCATCCGTTCTGCCTTGCAGCCCAAAGATGTGGATAGTCTGGCTGACACCTTTGAAGAAGTCGAAAAGCTCTACTACAAACTCCATTACACCAACTTCACCGAAAGACAGAATGAGCGCAACGCCAAAATCCGGCACACCGTGCGAAACCGCTCCACCGAAGATTTGCTTACCAGCAAGAAAACCTGCCCCGAAGAAAGCATCTATCAGCTTGGAACGCTGGAGAGCCACGCTTCGCCCAAAGAACTTTTTCAAATCGCCACAGAATTTATGGACGAGTTCCATGAGCGTTTCGGCAAACACGTTCACATTTTGGATTGGGCCTTGCATCTGGATGAAGGTACGCCGCACATCCACGAACGCCATGTGTTTGACTGTGAAAATAAGTATGGAGAGATTGCTCCGCAGCAGGAAAAGGCATTGGAAGCACTGGGTTTTGAACTGCCGAAGCCAGACAAGCCCCTTGGACGCTACAACAACCGCAAGATCACATTTGATGCAGCCTGCCGCACGATGCTGTTTGAGATTGCCAAACGCCATGGCTTGGAACTGGACGAAGTGCCAGAATACGGCGGACAGGCTTATCTGGAAAAGCAGGACTACATCCTGAAAAGGCAAAATGAACGGATTGCAGAACAAAAGAAAGAACTGCAGGAACAAAGTATTCAATACGTCGGATTGCTGGAAGACTGCCGTAACCAGCGAGATGAATATGCTGAACTATTCAATCAGGCGATAAGGCAATCTGAAGAGATTTTGAAAAACAATGAAAAAATTAAAAGCCAGGAGAACGAATTAGAAGAACTGTTTTCGCAATGGGTAGATGTAAATGATTTGTTTAATGATGCGGTAAATGGTTCTTATGACCAAGCGGTCCTTGCGGTTTCCGATGTTGGATTAAATAAAGCATTACAGGAAACTGTAAATGAAATTGATCAACATTTGGAATGGTTAATGGAAGCAGAACGAATTGCAGACTTCCGCACCAGAAAATATGCAGAAGAACAAATACTCTGCCTGCGGAAAAATATCATTGGGGCAATCAAGAGCCTTCTTTCAAGAGGGACGCAGTTCTTCTATATCCCAGAGGTGAAAAAAGCGGCCATGGAGCAAATCAAAGAAAATACTCGTCCGTCTGTTCTACAAAAGCTGCATCAGAGGCAGGAAGAAATCAAGCAGCGTGAGCAGACATGCACCAAACCGAAGAAGCGCAGTCATGGCATGGAACTGTAAAGGAGGAAAATTTTCAAGTACAACAATTTATTTGAAGTCGTAAAGCTGAATATTACCGCCCGACAAGCCGCAGAAGCCTATGGTTTTCGTCCAAACCGCAGCAGCATGATTTGCTGTCCATTCCATGCAGACCGCAATCCCAGCATGAAAGTGGATTTTCGGTTTCACTGCTTTGGCTGTGGAGTGGATGGCGATGTGATAGACTTCACCGCAAAATTGTTTCAGCTGTCCTTGCGGCAAGCGGCGGAAAAGCTGGCCTCAGATTTTGGGCTTTCTGCAACAGATAATTTTCAACCACTTCCCTGCAAGCCGGTGGAAAAACCGCTAAGCCTGAAAGAGCAATTCTACAAAATCCTGTGCAGCTATCGTTCCCTGTTGGCAAATTGGCGCATAACTTATGTGCCACAAAATCCAGAGGAAACTCTACATCCCTGTTTTGTCGCAAGCATGCACTATGCAGACCGTGTGCAGTATCTGCTGGACATTCTTTTGCAGGGAAGCTCGCATGAAAAACAACAACTACTCAACGGAAAGGAAGTGACCGCCCTTGGAGAAGCAATCGAACAATGCAAGGAAGCCGAAGAAGCAGCATAGCGCACCCGCCCGAACCTGGGTGGGCGACAACGGGAAAATCATCGAACCGTTGTTTGCAGATTACTTTTTGAGCCAGCACCCCATGCGCTGCTTTCAAGGCAGACTGTTCACCGTGGATGGCATGGTGGAAGATGAAGCTCCACTGAAAAAGGAAATCTATGAGCAGATTCGCTATTATGCAACCACCAGCGTAGCGCGGCGCATTGAACATATCATGCAGGCCATCAAGCTGGCCTGTGCATCCGAACCACCGAAGATTCAGACAGACCGCATCCATGTCCGAAACGGTACATATTTTGCAGACGGTCACTTTACTCCTGAAAAAGAATACTGCATGAACCGACTGCCCATCGCCTATGTGCCAGAAGCACCAGCACCGACACGTTGGCTGCAATTTCTGAATGAGCTGCTGTACGAAGAAGATATTCCAGCCTTACAAGAATACATCGGCTATTGCCTGCTGCCTGTCACCAAGGCACAGAAAATGCTGCTGATGGTCGGAAAGGGCGGCGAGGGAAAATCCAGAATCGGGCTGATTCTGCGAGAATTGTTCGGCAACAGTATGTACACGGGCAGTCTGCAAAAGGTAGAAACCAACCGCTTTGCCCGTGCAGACTTGGAGCACAAGCTGCTTCTGGTGGACGATGACATGAAAACCGAAGCCCTGCCGCAGACCAACAACATCAAGACCCTTGTCACGCTGGAAGATAAAATTGACATTGAGCGCAAAGGCCAGCAGAGTGTGCAGGGTACGCTGTATGTTCGGTTTGCCTGCTTCGGGAATGGCAGCTTACACGCACTCTATGACAAGTCTAACGGTTTCTATCGCCGCCAGCTGTTGCTCACCACCAAGGAAAAACCTGTTGGCCGGGTGGATGATCCTTTTCTCATTGATAAGATGCGGAACGAAAAAGAGGGCATCCTGCTTTGGGCGTTGGAAGGGCTGCATCGGCTGATTCAAAACAATTACCAATTTACCATCAGCGAACGCACCGCCGCGAATCTGAAAGAAGCGATGGAGCAGGGCAACAATATCCTGGGTTTTCTCAAATCCGAGGATTACTTTGAAATTCGGCAGGGGGCCAAGTGCAAATCCACGGATTTCTATAAAGTCTATGAACGCTGGTGTCTGGATAACCTGGAAAAGCCGCTGGCAGCATCAACCTTTATCCACCATCTAAAAGATAATCAGAAAAGTCTGGGCATCGTTTATGACGATAAGTGCATCGGCACAAACAGGGGCTTTCACAATGTAGACGTTGACCTGTTTTTACCCGTTGATGTTCCAAGTCCGTGGGATTAAAAAATAGAATCAACTTGAAAAAGCCCTGCTCAGCCTGCTCACAGTGTGCAAAAGGTGCAGGATGAGCAGAGTGAGCAGGCAATTTTGAACTTACATCAAAAATAAAACATGGAGGTTTTGCCTATGAACAAATCTCGGCCTGTTGCGACCGAAACTGTGAAATCTTTGAATTATACGAAAAAACTCTTGCGATCGGACTCTGATCCGGCTACAATGGAAGTGGTCACTCAAACCAATGCCGTCAAGTCTCCGACTGACAGCCTGAAAGCCACAACACTGGTATACACGGTGGAGGAAATTGCGCAGATGCTGTCCATCAGCCTGCGTTCTGCCTACAACCTGTGCAACAGCACCACCGAATTCCGTGTCCTGCGGGTCGGCGGAAGCATCCGCATCCCGAAAGACAGCTTCGATGCGTGGCTCCGGGCAGCTTGAAAAAGGAGATAACGTATGGCATATATTACGAAACGCGGCAGCTCCTATGGCGTCCGCTATACTTACCAAGACGAGCAGGGCAAAAACTGCAACAAATGGGAAAGTTTTTCTACGAAAGAGGAGGCAACAAATCGCAAAAAACAAATCGAACACGAACTTGCAAACGGAACGTTTCTGATTCCGTCCACCATCACCGTCAAAGAGTTTTTGATGGAGTGGCTTCCCAAGCAGTGCAACAAGCACAAGTGGGCACCCTGCACCTATCAATCCAATCTGGGAACGGTCCAGAACCTCATTATTCCGTACATCGGCGATATGCAGATGCAAAAGCTCAAGCCTTACCATCTGGAAGACCTGTATGCCACTCTCGGCAAAACGCCCTGCGGCCAGTATTATGAGGGCAAAAAGCAGGTGCTTTCGGAAAAACAACAGCAGCGATTTCTCTCCGGCACGACCATCCACGAGGTACACCGCCTGCTGCGGACAGCGTTCCAATATGCGGTGGAGTGGGGTATCCTCATCAAAAGCCCCGTTCCGGTGGACAGCCCCAAGAAATCGATTCAGGAGCGCACCATCTGGGACGCGGACGAGATGTGGGCCGCACTTGCCAGCATGGAGGACCCGATTCTGCATCTGGCAGTCCATCTTACGCTGGTGGGTGCATTGCGAGAGGGCGAAGTCGCTGGCCTGACCCCGGAAGATCTTGATTTTGATGGAGCAGATGGCACAGGCACGTTCCGCATCAACAAGTGTATGCAGCGTGTCCAAAAGGCATCGCTGGCAAAAACGGGCAAGGGCTGCATCTTGCAGGAATTTGAAGATAAGCGTGAGGGCAGCACCACAACGCTGGTGCTCAAAAAGACAAAAACAGCATCCTCCAACCGCACCATCTTCATGACAGCCGTGCTGAAAGAGGAACTGAAACACTGGTTGAAGCGTCTGGAAATGGACGAAGCTGTTGACCCGGAACGCTATCGCGACAGCGGGATGCTGCTGCGCCTGCCCAACGGTCTGGCGGTAGAGCCGATCCTTATCCGCAAGAAGTTCATCAAGTGGCAGGACGAGCACCCGGAGTTCACTCGCATTGTGTTTCACGGTCTGCGGCATTCCAGTGCCACCTATCAACTGATGATCTCCGGCGGCGATGTAAAAGCGGTACAGGGCACAACGGGCCACGCCAGTGCCAATCTGCTGGTCAACACCTATGCACACATCCAGCAGGATTCCCGTAAAAAGCTGGGTAAAAAGTTCGAGGAAGGCTTCTACAAGTCAGGAACAACACCTGTGCAGGCTACCCCGATTGAAGCAGAACCGACCATCTCCGTGTCGGCACTGTTGGAGCTTTTGAAGGATGCAGACCCCTCTGTAAAAGCGCAGCTCCGCTTGGCTTTGCTGACCTGAATTGCAAAAAATAGCACGAATTGCAGAGTAATTCACAGACTTACTCCATCTGACACGAAAAATGCGGACCGTGCAAAAACCGTGCAGAGACCGTGCAAATGGCGTATAAAAGAAAAATCCCACGAGGAATCTTACGATTCTTCGTGGGATTTTGGTGCGCTCGAGGGA
>OMBM01000336.1_pt1 | contig 29605 bp, 14 predicted proteins | sample 1644861 | NCBI WGS metagenome assembly OMBM01 (sample SAMEA103958165, study PRJEB25191) | human gut metagenome | biome: human-associated habitat [ENVO:00009003]; feature: intestine environment [ENVO:2100002]; material: feces | place: Germany | collected 2013/2015 | reverse complement strand
CCGCTGGTGCTTTCCGCATACCAAGACCACAGATCCCAGCCTTTCCACGCGTCGGATTCCATGCTGTATTCCTGATAATTGCCGTCGGGACGGTAATAATGCAGTTTGATGGTCAGGTTTTTCGGATTTTTGATGTCATTCGGCTGCGGTGTCGCCGAGGGAGACGCTTTTTCCGAGGATCGGTCGGAAGCGGTATCGGGTTGCGCGCCGTCCACCCACGCTTCGATGGCACCGCTCACATGCGCGTCACCGAATTTGGCGAGTTTCCACACGCTTGCCTCATATTGTTCGGCGGTTCCCTCTGACGCTCCAGTCGCATCGGCACCATCCACGATTCTGAAATGCACTGTTGCCAGATCGCCGTCCAGTTCGCCGCTGGCTTTCCTGCCGTATTGCGTTGGCGTGCTTTCGAATGGAATATACGTGGCGCCTTCCATGCCGTCGCCGTTCCACACCTTCACGCCGGATGCTTTCTCACCGACGCCGGAGACGGAACGGAAGTTGACGGTCACTTTGGTTTTCGCCGCATGGTTGCGCGTGTAGGGCACGCCCGTCTGCTGCCGGTGCCCGCTGACGTTGATCATAGTGGCGCCGACCTGTGCCGTATATTCCGTTCCCCGCTTGCCCCCGTTCCAGTCCGTGGAGTCAGATTCCCCGGATTGTGTGGATGCGAAATGGTATTTCACCGCGCTTAGGTTGGCCCCTTCCGGCAGATCGGCCTTATACCAGCCTGCCGCATTCGTGGAATCGGCTACATCGACCGCGCTCATCGCAATGCTACCGCTGCCGTTGTCGGACGTGTAACGCACATACACCTGCCCGTCCCACGATTCGTCGGGCTTGTAGTAGATGGTGAGGGTTTTGTCACCTATCAGCGAACTGTTCGGCGAATCCTTGTATTGCGGAGCGTAGGTGCCGCTAGGTTCCGTGGTTTCCGTCCACGCGCCCTTGACCGCACCGGCATAGATGGCAATGGCGCTTCGTTTGCCGATGGTCGCTTTGGCGTGACCGCCGCTGACGGTCACGGTTTGCGAGCAGGTGCGGGAAGCGTACACGTTGCAGTATTCCCCGTCCGGCAACGATGTCGTATAGTCGACGTCATGCTCCTGCAGGGTGTTGTTCAATGCGAGCAGACCCTTGCTTTTCCCGTTGGCGTCAACCCTTTCGAAGGCGATGTCGTTGGATCCGGATTCCTGCCAGTTGCTTACGCTGGTGCCGTTCACGGCATTATGGAATTTGATCATGCCTCGGATTGACGTCCACCGCTGTTGGCAGTTCCAATCGCCATACTCCATCTGCGTTGGGTCCTTTTGCGTGGAGCACACGTCGTCCATGCTGATTTTCGGCACGGTGGTGTCAGTCGAATCCTTGACGCCGTCATCATATTGGGTGCTTTCATTGAATGCGTAGTCTGAAAGGATCTTCGGATGCCCGTAGTCGTACCCGAGCATGAACGCGTTGGCGAGCTCGTATCGGGCGCCGGAAACGGGTTTGAGCGTTTCCGAACCGCGTGCGGTATCCCAGTTGGACACGAATACGGTGGCATTATCGGCGTCGTCGAGCAGATCGCTGGTGATGTTCTTCAAATTGGTGATGGATCCGTTGAAATCCTTCAACAATGAGTACGCGTACGAGAATTCGGTGACCTGTCCGTTCTTTTCGTATCGTTCCGGCGCGAATTTTTCGGATTCTCCATTATGGTAGATGACTTCCTGCGACCATGGGAAGCTTCGTTCGTCCGTAATGCCCGCTTTGGTCATGAACTTGCGTTTGATGGATGCGATGTCGTTGGGATCCATATGTTTTGCGGAGTCGATGCGGAATCCGCGTACGCCGTCTTCCCATAGGTGCGCCAAGTATTCGGCTTGGATGTTTTGCACGCGGTCGCTGCCGGTGTTGATGTCCCACATGGTCGACAGTCGGCAGTTCCACACTTCGTCGGCGTTGGTGTAGTCGGAGATGTTGTCTGACACGTTCGACTTGCAGGTGTGGAAGTCGCCGCTGGGAAGGCCGTATTGGTGGTTGTTGCCGCTTTCCTCATACTGGTAGATGCCGATTCCCGGGTATCGTCCGTATGATCCGTTGTATTCGGTTCCGGCCACGCCATACTGGTCGTCAACCCATGAGACGTCATGACCGGTGGTGTGGTTGAGCACCACGTCGGCCACGATTTGCACGCCGACCGCTTTGCATTGGCTGATCATGGTTTTGAACTCGTCTTCCGTACCGAAACGCGAGTCGAGTTTGTAGCTGACCGGCTGGTAGACGGTCCACCATTGCGTGCCTTGGATGGATTCCTGCGGCGGGGAGACCTGCACGTATTTCACGCCTTCCGGACCATAGGTTTTCGTGCATTCGTCGCCAATCGTCTTCCATGATTGCTGGAATGCGATCATGGTCACGTCAGTGGCTGCCGGCTTGGTCGGATCGTCATTGCCAAAAGCCACCGATTGCGCGCTGAGTCCCGCGAGGGAAAGCGCCAGGCCAAGTGCCGCGGCCGCGATGCGGCGCACCGAACGCATGCCGGTATGTCGTGCAGCCGCGTGACGGGCCATGCGGTAATCCATCCGATTCCCCTGTTTCGCTCCGTGACGCCTCATCGCGCGTCTCCTTCCTTGTTGGTCTTGTTACGTTTGGCGATGCCGTAGCCCATGCCGATCATGCCGAGCGCCACTACCGCGAGAAGTGTGCCGTAGCACCATCGTTGCCCGCCCGTGGAGGGAAGCACGATGGAGATGGTGTTGGTGATGGTGGAGATTCCGGTCGTCTGGTCATTGTTGATGACCGGCTGGCAGTAGCCGTCCACTCCGCTGATCTCTTCGCCCTTTTCGTTGGTTTCCTTCACCGTGTACACCTTGTTTTCATCTAGGTCGGTGAACGTGTATTGCCAGTTGTTGCCGTCGCTCAACGCCACCGTCTTGCCGGTGGATTGGCCGTTCGCATACAACGTCGCATATACCGCTTTCGGACGTTTGCTGCTGTCGCCGTAGTCCTTCCACACCTTGTGCACGCTGTGGCTGGTATGCCCCGGCGTGTAGGTGTTGGTCAGCGTGTACGCCCAGGATTCCGCATTCTGACCGCTTTCGCTTGTTTCATCCGCCTTGTCGGATTCGCCCGACTCGTTGGCCTTGCCCTCGGCGCCGTCAGCCGCAGCGACTTTGCCTCCGGTGAGCGTCGGCGTGTAGTTCTTCACGGCCTCTTCGGTCACCGAATACTGGATTTCCTTGCCCTTGTAGTATTTGGGCAGGTTCGTGAAGGTGTAGGTCCACGTGTTCGCGCTCACCTCTTGCGAAGTGGTCGCTTCGCTTGTTCCGTCAGCCCCGTTGACGTTGGCCGTGGTGGCCTGCGTCGCTTTGGCGTTCTCCGAGGTCAGCACCATGCAGCTCACACCCCATGGATTCGTGCCATCCGTCGCGCCGGTGTTCTTGCACTCGCTGTTGTGTTGCGGTGAGGGCCATCCGGGCAGCGTCTGGTTCTTCGCATCGGTCCACACGCTGGAAAGCACCCAGATCGTGGCCTTGTCGCCCGGCCGTTTCACATTGCTGGGCGCATCGGTGTCATTCCACGTCTTGTCCACGCTCAATGTCGTGGTTTCGGGCGTATGCTTGTTGGTCACATCGAACGCGCAGGATTTGACCGTGCTCGTCACCGCACAGCGTGTTGCCGTACCGCCGGTGAGCGTCACGCCGCTTGCCGTATAGCCATCTACGGATTCCTCGGTTACCGTATACGTGTACGGATTGTTGTACAGGTTCTGCTTGGGAAGACCTTCGAACGTCCACGATTGCGTGTTGCTGCCGTTGGTTCGCACGGTTTGCACCACCAATTGTTCGGTCACGTCTTCCGTTTCGTCGGTGCTGCCGCTCTTCGGCTGTTTGCTGGTTCCCCAAATATGGAAGGTCAGCGTCTTCGGCCGTTTGCCATCGTTGTCATCCTGATCGTTCCACGTTTTGTTCACCGTGATGCTTGCCGTTTCCGGCTCCCGAATGTTCAATACCGTGAATTCGGCGCCGTCGATGTACGGACGTTTGATCACGGAAACGCGGTATTCCTTACCTGTGAGCTCTTGGGTCAGTTCCTCGTCAACCGTGTAGTTGTACCTGTTGCCGTCCGCATCATATCGGGGCAGATCGGTCCACGTGTACGTCCAGTCGCTGGTGTTCTTGTTGTCCAACGTCCGCGTGTACTTCGCATCTTGCAGCTGCTTGGAGTTGCGCAGCAGGTGGAATGTCACCGATGTCGGACGCTCCGAATAGTTATGGTCGGACCAGATTTTGCGCACGCGCACCATGGTCGTATCCACGCGATCCTCGACGCGGATGGTGTTGCCATCCACCAGCTTGCCGTCCACGTATGCTTCGCCGCGGGAAATGGTGAAGTTGACCGCGTTCGCCTTTTCATACCCGACCGGCGCCTTGGTTTCGGTGAGCTTGTAGACGCCGTCCTGCAGCTGGAATTGTTTCGGCAGTCCGCCGCCGCTGGTCCAGGTGATCTCGTCGATCGTCTTGCCTTCGAAAGTTTTGCCGGTTATGGAGAATTCCGCTCCAGCCAGCTCGCTGCCGCCGCCGACCTTGGTTTTGGAGAACAGGATGCCGCTTTCACTGGGCTTGTCTTTCATGGTCACGACGTTGGAATCCTGCTTCTTACCGTCGATGGTCACGCTGCCGTCGAGCCCGACGCTGAATACGATGTCATCCGCGGTTTCATAGCCGTCCGGCGCCACCTTTTCACGCAGGGTGTAGGTGCCGGGTAGCAGGGTGAGTTCGCCGGGTTCGCCGCCTTTGCTGGTCCAGGTGATCTCGTCGATCGCCTTGCCATCCAAGGTGGTGCCGGTGATGCTCATCTGCGCGCCGTCGATATTGGTGATGCCACTGGTGAGACTGTTTTTATTGACGGTCACCTGATGCGTCCGGTACTGGTCGGTCATCACGATGGTATTGTCCTGCACGTCGGCATATGTGCCATCGGTTTGCTTGATCTGCACGCTGAGCTTGCCGGTGACGGCGTCGCTCACGACTTTGAATTCGACCGGATCCGCTACCAGATAATCATCCGGCGCCTTGGTTTCGGTCAAGGTGTAGGTGCCGGGCTTGAGCTTGATGCTCTCCGACTTATCCCGCTCACTTACCCAGGTCTGCGTTTTGAATTCGGTGCCATCATTCAGCGTACCGGTGAGGCGCATGGTGGCACCTGCGATCTCCGTACCCTTGAGGTCCTGCTTGGAGAACCACACCTCCTCGTTTTCGGGGTGGTGCGTGTTGGTGATGGCGAAACCTTGGGTTTGCGAGCCGGTGATGTGCGTGGTGTAGCCGCTCACCGTATCTTCGCGTATGGTATACACGATCTTCTTGCCATCCTCGTAGACGGGCAGATTGGTGAACGCGCTGTCGTTCCGCCAGTTTCCAACCGCATCGAGTGTCACGCTTTGATCGGTTTCCTCTCCGTTTTTCAACAGATGCACGGTTACGCTGTCAGGGCGCTTCTGGTCCTGGTTGTTGGCGTCGTCCCATGTTTTTTCAACGCCGATCGACGTGGTTTCGGGCGTGTGCGTGTTGGTGCATTGTTCGGTGGCAGCCGAACCGTCGGTGTTGTATTGCACGTCAGCGCATTGCGAGTCGTACCCGCCCAGCGTCGTGGTTTCGACGGCCATGTAGGCCGCGGTTTTGCCGTCGACTTTCACCGGCAGTCCCGTCCATTGCACGTTATCGTTCTTGTCGGGATTGAGTATGCGGCTTTGCCCGTCGACTTTCGTATAATCGGCATCGCCGTCGGTCTTGCGGTACAAATCGAAGGTGACGGATGCGCGTTTGCCGTCCTGGTTGTTATTGTCGTTCCATGTTTTCGTAACAGTCAACGACGTGGTTTTCGGTGCGTCCTCCGCCTGCACGTGACCGATGCCGTCGCTACCGGTCACATTTTTGCCGTCGACGGTGATGGTGCCGTCTTCGCCGACCAGAATGATGATCGGATCCATGACTTGGTATCCGTCCGGTGCGTTGGCTTCGGTCAGCTTGTACCGTCCGGGCAGGAGTTCGAGCGTTTTCGTCTCGCTGCCGGAGGTGGTCCATGTCCAATCGGATTCCACCTGCGACGATCCGACACGAGTCAGCTGCATGGTGGCACCGTCGACGGGTACACCGGCATTCGCCGCATCCACCTTTGTGAATTGCACCTTGAACTTCGTTTTGTGGTCGTTGCTGCAGTTCCAACGGTAGTTGCCCAATGTGGTCGTCTTGCCGTCGCTGTCTTTGGCTACGGCGACGATCAATTTGCCGCTTTGCCCGTCTACGGTAACGGTTTTGTTGTCGTATCGTCCGTCGTATGCACCGGCAGCGGTCTGCGCGTCATGTCCGGGGAATATCACATAGAGCGGAGCGGATTTCTCGTATTGCGAATCAGTGCTGCCGGGCACTTTGCCGTCCGGACCTGTCAGCTCGGTGACCTTATATACGGTGTCGTAGTCCAGCTGCAGTCGGTCGGACAGTCCGTTGGATGCTCCTGTGGTCAGCTGCTTGGTGATTTCTTTGCCAACCGTACCATTGCAGGTGCCGTCGGCATCGGCCGTAGACGACACGAAGTTGCATCCGGTGACGCTTTCCACTTTGAAGGTGGCGCTGCCCGCCGGCTTGCCGAGATCGCCATCCGCGTACTTGTAGATCTGCAGTGTGCTCTGGTCGTATTTCATGCCGCCTTTGCTCTGCTGCACGGTTCCGGTGATTGTGTTCTGCGAGGTTCCGCCGTTGTTCTCATACCCGGCGAGCACGATTTTGTTGCCGCCCAGCGATCCGAAGCTTTCGCCTGGTTTGAGCTGCACCGCGGCCGTGTAGGTGATGGTGCATGCACGGGCGTCGGGAATGGAGAACACTAGTTCGCGGGTCTGCGGATTGTATGACCATGTTGCACCGTTGATGGCGGTTCCATTGTCGGAGTCCATGATCGACACGCTGTTGGCGTTGAGGTCGAGTGCCTGACCCATGGTGTCGGTCAGAGTGAGGTTGTTGCCTTTGTTAAGCGTGTCCGCATTCGGGTTGACTTTGACCGTGTAGTTCACGTTCGGCGCGGTCGTGGCATCGTATTTGCCGTTTTTGTCAAGAAGTTTCGGCTTGCTCGCGCCCACTGTGGCGGAAGCGTCGCCTCCGGCGCTGCCATCAATGTCGATGTGCGCCTTGTTCTCGTAATTTCCCCAATCAGGTGCGGTGATCGGGTCGATGCTCGTCTCATACACGATGAGCACACCAGCCGAGGTCTTCGCCTGGCTGAACGCCGGGGTACCCTTGGCTATGGTGAAGGTCACCGTGCCGTCGCCGTTGTCTTTGGCGCTCACTCCGGACAGCATTTTTGTGGTGCTGGAAGCGTCGAAGATCTTCAACGATTTCGCGTCGTACCGCGTGTGGACGGGCAACGTATCGGTCACCACGATGTTTTCGGCGTCCGACATCACGTCATGCACTTTGATGCGCCAGCGGATCACGCCTTTGGAGTTGGCGGTGTAGCCGTACCCGTATTGGTCCCAATACTGGTTGGCGTCTTCCTTGCCGAGCACGTCGCCGCGATGCTGGTGTTTCGCCGTGGAGGTTTTGTTCAATGCCGAAGCTCGGTTCCACACGGTTTCGTCGGTCACACCGTCGTTGACGGTGGACTGGTATTGCACGTACACCGTAGTGCCTTTGGGCAATGATGCGAACACGATGGTGAATCCCCTATCGGTGGCCTCTGTCGTGTATCCGCCCGCGTATTGCTGCGTCAGGGCGGCGTCGGTGTACACTTTAATGCTGTCTTTCACCAAGGTTTGCTTGGATCCCAGATCCTTGCCGCTGTCGTCCACATCCAGCTTGTCGGTCAGTTCGGCGTTGGTGAGGTCTTCCAAGGCTTTCATGCTGGTCACCCACGTCAGGTTCTTCGCTTCGGATGCCGGCGACGTGCATGTTTTCTTCAGTTCGACCGCGTCCGTGCCGAGTTGAGGTTCGGCCGTGGCTGTTTTGCCGGTTCCATCCTGAGGTTTTACGGTGACTTCGTTCTTGTATTTCTGGTGTTCGCCGCTTCCTTCGACCGGCACGTTTTTCGCTTCGGTCCAATACTGGATTTGGAAATGGTCGTAGCCGCCGGAGGGCAGGGTCACGGTGCCTGCTACGAGATCGCTCCAGCTAAGTTTGATGTAATGCTGCGGATTGTACGGGTCGTCGTCCGTATATGCGCCGGGCGAGCCGGTCGGACACACGGATTTCCAGTCGCCGCTGTTGTAGCAGCTGAGCACCAGATCTCCGGTCGGTTCCTTGAGGTTGTTCTTGTCGAGCAGATCTTTGACGGTGGCTCCGTCGACGGATTGGCCTTCGCCAGCGCCGATGGTGATGTTCCAAGTGAAGCCTTGCGTGCCATTTTCGTCTTTTGCTGCGGTTGCGCTTTTGTTCACATACCAGTCGCTGTAGTTGAACCAGATGGAGTTGCTGGTTTCCTTCTTGTTGACGTCTTCGTTGCTGGAATAGGTCACCTTGTTTTTGTTTTCGGTGGCATTGCTGCAATTGCCGGCCTCGCGGCATGCCTTGATGACGCTGTCTTTGTCGGCGTTCACCGAGTAGCGCACGTATAGTTTCTCACCGTCGCCCATGGAGCCGATGGTGACGTTGAAATTATGGTCGTCGGTTTTGGAGGATTGCCATGCGCCCGTGTATTCGTTCTTGCAGTCGGCGTCGGTGTAGATGTGCACGGATCCGTCCACGAAGGTCAGCAGGCCGCCCATGGTGTCGTCTATGGTCACGCCGGTGTTCGTGCCTGTAGAGGTCACTTCCAAAACGAAATCGTAGGTGGATGCGTCGGAAGTGGAGATTGCCGGGCGTTTGACCACGTTGACCCTGTGTTTGCCCTCCACGTTCACGGTGATGGTGCCATATCCGGGGAAGGTAAAGCTGGTATCGCCGCCAGCCGAACCACCGGTTTTGTTCGAGGTGATGGTTCCGTCAGTGGTCACGAACGCTTCGATGTTGGACCCCGCCGATTCGCCGCGGGTGTAGGTGGCCACCATTTTGTCGCCGTCGATGGTGTAGTAGCCGACCACGTCGCCACCGTTGTAGATCGGGTATTTCTCGTTCGATTTGTATTCCAGATTGCCGGGAAGGTCGTAGACGAAGGTGTCGCCCTCGTTGATTTTGACGTCGTTCGGCACTTTCCAATGCAGTTCGGTGCGGATCTGATCACCGTAGTTGACTTGCATGCCGGAAATGTACGGCTTCCACGTCTTGCCTCCGTCGGAACTGATTTCGAAGGAGGTGTCGTCCTTGTCAACCCAACCGAGATCGCTGATATTGTATCCCTCAGCATACGCGCGTTGCGGCGCTGCGATCACACTTGCGAAGATCATCGCAACGATTGCCACCAACGCGGCAATCGTTGTCATTCCATGCCGCTCACTTACGGCTTTATGCATGCCTGCCATTCTTCCCCCTGGTCGCAATGCAATCTAGTCGGTTTTACCCGTAAACCTGCTATTTCTCTGGACCCTACTAGACCACCCCACACAGACAATGAAACACTCTGAAAACGGGTGCAAGCATGACCTTATAAAAGGTTTAACATGCCGTCAAAAGTTGGAAAAAACGTTTGACGGAACACCCCTAAATCGGAGGATTCTGCAAGAAACGCCGAAAACAATCACCCGACCTGTTTCAATGTTTCATGAAACAAACTGCAAATGGAAGCGTTTGCAAAACGGGGTGCGCCATACGGTGCACCCCGTCACATAACAACAGACCGTTCCGAAACCGACCTCATCCGAACATGAAAGGTCCCACAAACCGGATCAATGCGTGATACCCATCATCGAAAGACACCAAGCATTCTCATAGGAGATCTCCTCCCACTGCTTGTACCTTCCAGACGTACCCCCATGACCAGCCTCAACCTCAATCTTCGCCACGGCATCCACGCCCGCACGCTGCAGTCGGGCCAACCATTTCATCGGCTCCACATACAGCACACGAGTGTCATTCATCGACGTGGTAATGAAAATCTTGGGAAAAACCGCAACCCGCGCATCATTTGCATCAGACGGCGCATTCTCATACGGCGTATATTCCTTCATATACCTGTACACGTCCGCATTATGCAGCGGATCGCCCCACTCATCCCACTCCGTAACCGTCAACGGCAACGACGGATCAAGAATCGACGTCAACGCATCCACAAAAGGCACATCCGCCTCAACGCCCGCGAAACATTCGGGAGCCATATTCGCCACGGCACCCATCAACAGGCCACCGGCGGAACCGCCATCGGCCACCGTGCGAGCAGGCGACGCCAAACCGGCACGCTGCAACGCACGCACGGCATCAACGAAATCCTCAAACGAATGCTTCTTATTGAGCAAATGCCCCTGCTCATACCAGGCACGACCCATCTCACCGCCGCCGCGAATGTGCGGCACCGCATAAAGCACACCACGATCAAGCATGCTGATGCGAGACACCGAGAATCCCGGATCCGAACTGATCTCATACGCGCCATACCCGGTAACGAACATCGCCGAATCACACGCGGGCACATCCCTGCGCCACACCAAGGAAACAGGAATGCGCTCGCCATCGCGGGCGGTAACCCACACCCTGCGCTCCATGTATTCGCGCGGTTCAAATCCACCAAGCACCGTGGCACGCTTCAACAGGCGATCCTCGCCGGTCGCCGGATCGATATCATGCAGTTCGCCGGGACGCGTGTAACTGGAGAACGAGTAGCGCATGCGGGGCGCATCATACGAAGGATTACCTCCCACACCAATCGAATACAAGCGCCGGGTCTCCCCCGGCATCGCATCAGCGGTCGCGCCATCCGACGAGGTCATCGCCTTGCGGGAAATCCCATGCACGGCCGACCCTTCGCCTTGCGCAGCGGCCAACTGGTCGAGCGCGCCCCACACTTCGGCACGTTCCTCGTTGATCTCGTCCACCGACTCGTCGACATCCCAATCGTCTTCCAACGCGTGGGGAACCAGCTCGGTGAACTTCCATGGACGCCCCGCAAGAAAATCCTCCGCAGCGGCATCCTTCGTCATCACCGCAATATGCGTCAGGCTTTCCGCCCGGTACTGCAGCGCCACATAATGCCGGTGAATCGAGATCCCCTCAATGCCAAGACCATGCGCACCCTGCAAAATGGCTGGATTGCAGGGATTGGAATACGGTGTGCCGATCGGCATCCCAGAAGCGCCCGGTTCGACCTCGTCGCCATACTCGCATCCGTACGGCGAACCGACGGCCACACGCACGCCCTCACCCAAACGGTACGGGGGCTCATGGGAGCGCATGTCGATCACATCGATTTCGAAATTCGGGTTCAACGCATTGTGATAGACCACGGCGAGCGGAATATCCTCACCGCGTTCGCCGGCACCTTCGAAACGGCTGAAACTCACGTCGTATTCCACGTCCTGCTCGCGCGGAATGAACGCGCGGAATTCACCTTCCGGATCGTCGGTGGAAAGCAGCAGCACTTCGGTAGTGGTTTTCGATCCGGTGCCGATCACCAGATTGCGTTCGTCGAACGACAGGCCGATGCCCACCCAGAATCGTTCGTCCTGTTCGTGATACACTTCCACATCGTCGGTGACGGGGGTGCCGACGCGGTGCCTCATCACCGCGTATGGACGCCACGCGTCGTCGAGCTTCACATAGAACACCCATTGCGCGTCCGGTGTGAAGCAGGCGCCACCGATGCCCTTGAACACTTCCGGCAGTTCCTTGCCGGTTTCCAAGCTGCGGATGCGGAAATCGTAACGTTCGTCGCCGCTGGTGTCGGTGCCGTACAGCATCCAACGTCCGTCTTTGGAAATATCCATGCCGCCGATACGGAAGAAATCATGGCCTTGCGCTTCGGCATTGGTGTCGAACACCACTTGTTCGCCGTCGATAGGCACGCCGATTTCAATGGTTGGCGGATCCCAATCGTCTGCGCTTCGAATCGGCACACGGCATTGCACCGCATACTGCTGGCCCTCCTGGGTGCGTACGAAATACCAGTAGCCATCCATGCGTGTCGGCACGGACATGTCGTTTTCCTGAACGTGCGACTTGAGCTCGTCGAACAGTGTGGAGCGTAGGGTTTTCAACGGTTCCATGCGCTGCTCGCAATACCGGTTCTGCGCGGCGACGTAATCCTGCACGTCATGCGATTCCTTGTCGCGCAGCCATTCGTACTCGTCGATGAAGGTGTCGCCGTGGAATACGCGCTCCTTCGGCACACGCTTCGCGATCGGCATCCCGCATTTGTCTTGCACGCTTTCGTCGCTTTCTCGCGCGCCCGTTGCGCCCTGTTCACCCCGAAAATCAGTCATGCACGCGATTATACCGGCATTGCATTCCCAATCCCACGCGGCACGCAACCCCTGCTCTGGGCGTACGAAAAAGTCAGACGCCCATCTGTTGTTTCAGGAACGGCAGCATGGTTTTCATGATGTTCGACCCGGTCGCTCCCGTGAACACCGGTACGTCGGTGACCGGCATCGGCTGCGTGTTCGCGCGCCCCGCAACGGAACCGATGTTGCCCGCCACCTCGCGCGGCGTCAGCTGGCGGATGCAGATCGCCAGCACGCGGCCCGGATAGCGGCGTGCAATCGTGGCGTATGTGGTCGGATCCTTCTGCCCGTCGTCGCCGATCAGAATGAACTTCATATCGGGAAAATCGGCCATGAGCTGTTCGGCGTATTCAAGCTTGTGCTGCACGCCCGACGGAATGAAGGTTTTCGGCCTCGGGTCAAGGTCGCGCAGCAGCAGCGGACCTTCCGGAAAACCGTGGTTCGTAATGAAATGGCGGATCGAGCTTTCCACATTCCATGGCGAAGTGGACAGGTAGAAGAACGGCGCGTCCGGGAACATGTCCGCGATGCGGTTGAACAGCAGGTTCATGCTGGCCACCGGCACTTTTTTGCGCGGATTAAGCAGCAGCAGATTGTAGGCGGCCTTCATCAGACGCGGCGCCTGCGTGACCATGATGGTGTCGTCCACGTCGGAGATCACGCCCACTTTGGTGCCGCTGGGAATGGTGAAAAGATTGGCGTTGACCGGCTTGCGGCTACGCACTTTGTACGAGACGTTGTGGATGCCCGGTTCGAGTGAATGCTCGGCGACGAGGTCGAGGTAGCCGGCATCGTCGGATGCCGCGAATTCGCTGGAAATATCAGGATTGCTGTCGATCGCGTCGTATACTTCCGACGCACCCACCTGCACTGTTTCGATGGGCACGTCATCGATGGCGATCCGCACTTTGGTATGCGGGGACGGCACCATCAGCATGCCACGGATGCCGCGAATCAGGCGGCCGGCCTGCCGTTTGAACGGGCCGTATACGGTACGGCAGATCAGTCGGGAGTAATGTTCGGTGCCATAGCCGACGTAGGGTTCGACACGTGGATACCAGTCGAGCGACCGCACCAATGCGGTCGAGAATTTCAGCCAGACACTGAATGCTTTGGTGATCGTGCGGCGGAACAGCCTGGTCAGCGGCGGTTTGACTTCAAGACGCTCATGTCTGGAGGCCGCGTCGAAGGTGGTGACCACCTTGCGTGCCGGAATCGGCACGGTGGGCATGTCATCGCAAGAATCGTCCATCCGCTCCCCCATACGCTGCTGTTCGCGCTGCTGATCGTGCTGCGGCGCACGCTGCGGCGGGAACTGCGGCAACGGCTGAATTTCACTCATATGCCCACTATAGAGGTCGCGTTCGAACAAACAGTAACGCCACCGAGAAAATCAGGGAACTTTCAGGGCCCCGCAAGGCACTTCCCATAAAAAGGCTGCGGCCGGCGGGTACGATGCGCGACCGTAAGCCCGGCCGAACGGCCTTGAGTGTGCCGCGCATCGCACCCGCCGGCCGCAGCCGTAATCAAAACTAGACGTCCGTGCTATTCAGTCAGCCACAATCTTGGCATACTCGTCAGCGCTAAGCAGGTCAGGCTCGTCATCCTCAAGCTCGATCTTGAAAATCCAGCCCTCGCCGTACGGATCGTCCGTCACAATGCTCGGATCGTCCGCAGCCTCGTTGTTGACGTAGCGGATGGTGCCAGCCACCGGCGAGACCAGCGCGGTGACCGCCTTGGAGGATTCGAATTCCGCCACTTCGTCGCCAGCTTCGACCTGCGTACCGACTTCAGGCAAATCGATGTACACGAGTTCGCCGAACTGTTCGGTGGCGTATTCGGTAACGCCCACCATGGCGGGTTCAACGGAGGAATCCACCCACACGTGCTCGTCGGAGTATTCGAGGTGCTCGGGCACGTCGAGGTTCACTTTGCTATCGTTTGCTTCGCTCATGCCGCCCATTGTACGGCGTATGCGAACGCCGCGCACCCGCGCCACGCGTAACGGGTCAGCGTACCGGTCCGGATGGCATGGCGCCGACTACCTGCACGATGGTGCCTTCCGGGCAGTTGTCGTAGATCCACTTGGAATCGGCTTCGTACATGTTCACGCAGCCGTGGGAGCCGTAGTGCGCCGGGTCGCCGTGGGCGATGCCGTAATTGTTCCAGCTTGCCGTGTGGAAGCCTTCGCCGCCGTAGAAGTAGCTTACCCACTTCACACCCTTGGACAGGTAGCGCGAGCCGTCGTCGTTCAGGCCGGTCATGTCCTGGATCTGATACTTGAGGTAGATGTAGAAGGTGCCCAGGTCGGTTTCGTGCTTGCCGGTGGTGCCCGTGCACACCGGGAAGGTCTTGACGGCCTCGTCGTTGTGATACACAGTGGCAGTTTGCGCGGTACGGTCCACCACGATGCGGTATTCGCTCTTCTTCTGCACGGTTTTGAAGTTCTGCACGTCGCCGTCCACCGGAATGGTGGCGCCTTGGCCGTTTTTGAGCGCTTCGCCGATCTTCGGCGCGAGCGCCTCCATGTTCTTGACCTTCACGCCGTTCACGCCTTTGACGATGGTGGCCAGCACTTTGCCGCTGTTGTCGACGGCGTCTTCCTGGTCGACCGCGTCCTGGTTGAGTTGGGCTGGGACCTGCTGCTGCACGTAGTTGGTGATGGCGTTGTCATCGTAGGACAGCGAAAGCGTGCCGTGTTCGAGGTCGGCGTCGGTTTTCAGCCATGAGGCCACGACTTCGGCTGGAATCTGGAAGGTCTTGCCTTGTCCGTTGTCCAGCACAATCGGCGCATTCAGTCGCGCGTTTGCCTGGTCGGCCACGTTTTGGGCTTCAGGCAGTGCGACCGGCACGTCGATGGTTTCGTACGTAATCGTCACGCTGCCGCTGTGCCCCGGGTTCGCGATTGCTTTGGCGACCGTGTCGATCACGTTGTCCACCTTCGGGGACCTGCCGCCGCGGCCTTCCACTGCGACGAAGGCGCGCGCGTTGGCATCGTACGATGCGGTGGACGGTACCGCGCGGTCGGTGTCCTGCACGAATTTGTCGGTGACGAACGTCCTGAGGGCCAGCTTGTTGGACTTGGCGTTCAGCGGCACGTTCTTCTTGACGAACGGGTTGACTTCGTTGATGTATTCGAGTGCGCCGTTGGTCTGGTGCTTGGCGGCGAGCAGTTCCGTGACCGTCTTGTCGACGTTGTAGCTCACGCCGAGGTCGCTCAGGCTGCCGGAAGCGTTGTTGCCGTTGCCGTCCTTGATGTTCACGGTGGTGTTCTTCACGGCGGCCGTCACCGTGTTTTTCAGCCGGTCGGCGGTCTGTCCGGCCACACTGGTTCCGCCGAAGGTCACGCCCGGCGCGGCCTTGTCTTGGAAGTACCAGCGTGCGGTGAAGAAGCCGGCGATCGCGGCGACCACCAGCACGGCGAGCACGATTCCGGTGATGATCAGCGGCAGTTTGCGTTTCTTGGCCACGACGGCTTCTCCTTCGACCGGCATGGTGAGCACGGGAATGGCGGGAGCGGGCGTGGATGAGGGCATGTCACCGGTAGGAATGGCACCAGTGGGAACAGCTCCGTTGGGGACAGTTCCGGCAGGCGTGGTTTCGGCGGCACCGGCCGTCGGGAATGACTGGAACGGCTGGGTCTGGTCCGATGCGAAATTCAACGGCGGCATGGTCTCGGTGGCGGCGTTGGACACGTCGTCCTGTTCGGACATATCGGCCACGTCGGCGAGATTGATCGTATCGCCGTTCTCACCAGACTGCGGCGGCACGGCATTCACCCCTTCAAACGAGATGCCGGCGAAGCTGTTGTCCGTATCGTCCTGCCCACTTCTATCAGACATGTATGTGGTTTCCTCATTCACTCTCTTAACGGTACATACCATGCAGCATGATACGCAGACGAGTGCCCAAACGAATACCTAAACAAGCTCCCCCGGCAACCGCCCCGAAGACAGGCTCAGCCGATACCACCTTTTAATGACAGGTCTTGTCACGGCAGGTCGTGGCCGAGCCATTCCTCAATCATGTAGCGTGCGATCGTGGCTTTGCCCGGAGCCTCCATACGTCCCGAAACCAGTTCGCTCATGTATTCGTCGCGTGTGACCCAACGCGCCTGCAACGTTTCCTCGCCGTCCACGTGCACGTCGGTGGTGACCGCCACGCCTTTGAACGCCATCATGAGAGACGAGGGGAACGGCCACGGCTGGGAGCCGAGGTATTTGAGTTCGCCTATTTCGATGCCGACTTCCTCTTTGGCTTCGCGCCGGCATGCGTGCTCCAGGTTTTCGCCAGCCTCCACGAATCCGGCCGAAACCGAGTACAGGCCGTTGTTGCGCCATGCGCTGTTGTGCTGCAGCAGCAGACGGTCATCATGGTCGACGATCGCGGTGATCACCGCTGGCTCGATTCGGGGGAACAGCAAACGATTGCCATCCTCATCGTTCGTGCAGTGCTGAGCCCAGCCGCCGAGCGCCGGTTCGACGGGCGCGCCGCACGTCGGGCAGTGACGCTGCCGGGCGTGCCACATGCTGAGCGAGATGGCGGAGGTTGCCTGTCCGGCTTCGCGTGCGCTGGCGTGGGGTGCGAATCCGCGCAGGTCCACCCAGTCGAATCGGGTTGCCGCGCTTTCCAGCAGCGATTTCGCGTTTTCCTGCGATTCATGCGCCGGCACTTCGGCGAACGCGTCGTCCGCTCCCCCGCTGCGAGCCGTCGCAGCCGTAATCGTCGTATCGTTCGGCTGGACGTGCGTCACGTCCACGGCGATGACGTGCTCGCTCAATCGTCCGCCGTACGAGCCGAGGAATATCGCGAGCGCCGATGGGTGCGATTCGAGTTCCGCGGCAACGTACGCGCCTGGCAGTTGGGCGAGGCGCATTTTCACGTTGGCGTAGTCGGCGATGGCGCCTTGGCCGTGCGGCACGGCCACTTTGCCGTCTTTGACGAGGATGACTTTCGTTGCCGGTTCCGCCAGGACTTTGGCGAACAGGTCGGGTTCGCCGCGTCGTGCCACTTCGTAGTCGATGTCTCCTTGGGCGAGTGGCAGGAACGGCAGGGTCTGCGTCAATGCCAGTGGTGAGAACACGCTCATGGTTGTGTTGCCTCTTTCATGCGTGTTATATACGGAATATATTCGTTATACATACGTAGTACATATTTCGTATATACGTTTTATATATTTTCTCTATATCTTGTCGATACGCCGGATGGTCTGCCACAGATAATCGTCGCAGCCGGCTCAGCCGACTCGCTTCACCAGTTCCAGCAACGCGGCGGCCACCTGGTCGGGGTGTTCGTACGCGCTGAAGTGGCCGCAGTCGTCGATCACCGTCATCGTCACGTCGGTTTTCGTCATCGCGTCGGCGACCGGCTTCATCACTGCCGGCGGGCTGGACGGGTCCTTGTCGCCGCAGATTACTGCGACTGGCACGTTGATGTTCGGCAGCACGTCGTTCAGGTCGGGACGGCCAGCGGCCATGCGTTCGCGCCAGGCGATGCCGTCGGCGGGCTGTTCGTTGATCCACGTTTCGAACTGCCTGCAGTAGGCGTCCGACTGTTTCACGGTGGAGTCGGCTTCCGACGGCACGGCGAATCCCATGACCGGCTCGTGTGTGCCGGTCGTTTCGCAGTCGGTGGCGATTGCGACGCGCTTCAATCGCATGTCGGCGGAGTCGGCGTCGGCTTTCGTGTCGCACAGGGCGAGCGCCGCCACCGCTTCCGGATGCAGACGTTGGATGTCGAGAATCAGGTAACCGCCCATCGACAGGCCCACCCAGATGGCTTTGCCGTAGCCGGCGGCGTGCAGCAGGTCCACGTACGCGTCCGCCATACGGTCCAGTCCGTACGGGAACGCGCCGTCGGCGTCCTTGCCGCCGCTGTCTTCGTCGGACGGAATCGGTCCTTCGCCGGCGCCGGGCATGTCCGGAGCCCAGATCGCAAATGGTTTCACAGCTTGGTCGCGTAAAGCCGCCGCACACTCGTCCCACATGCGGTGGTCCACCGGGAAGCCGTGCACGAGCACCACCGGCGTGGTTTCGGTATCGTTGCCGCCGTCCGTATATATGTTGTTGTTCAGTTCAATCGTCATATTTTTCTAATCCTCCCCTATCTGCCTGTTCGCCTAGTTTGCTTGGCTTTTGCCCCGCTTGCGCGGCTTGTCCTACTTGCCGGTCCATGCGAGCGCCTGCCGCACGATGGTGCCGTAACCATTGGCCATCTGCCCGACGAAGGTGTCGAGCATGTCTCCGGACGGGTCGACCCATTCCACGTCGAGCGTCTCGTCCTGCGGCTTGCAATCGCCGGCGATCGGCACCACGTAGCACAGCGCGATCGCATGTTGGCGTGGATCGTAATAGTCGGATAGGCCGGGTGTCGGGAAGAATTCGGCCACGGTGAACGGCTGCAGGCTGATCGGCAGCTGCGGCAGGGCGATATCGCCCAAATCTTTTGCGACGTTGCGCGCCACCGCTTCACGCAACGATTCGTGATAGAGCACACGTCCGGCGATCAATGTGCGTTCGATACCGCCGTCGTCGGTGACGCGCAGCAGCGAGCCGATTTGCGCCACCCTGCCGAGATCGTCGGTGCGCACCGGCACGACCACGACGTACGGAATCGGTATTTCGCGGCGCATGCGGTTGATTTCGTCCGATGGGAGCCATCCCGGAGGGTTGCCCATTCCGCGGATGAAATCCTCCGGCGTAATGTCGTCGAATTCCCCGCGATGGCGGTTGGCGTCGAAATCGCCCTCGTCGGGCACTTCATCATTCATCACTGGCATGGTTCCATTATCACGCACGGCATGTGAATGTCACGTGCTTCCGATTCTTCCCATAGCGCAATCGGGTGCGGCAGTGTGTTTGCGTGGCGTGCGGCTATATACTTTTCGCAAACGGTCTTTCGCAATATTGCGCAGCATTGCACGATATTGTTTTTGAAATCGGCTTATAGCGTAAGCCGGGGAATGGGGAACGCATATGGCAACGCATGCAGTCACTTCGCAGGATTTCAACCAGGTCGTCGAATCCAATGATCTGGTGTTCGTGGATTTCTGGGCCACGTGGTGCGGTCCGTGCCGTGCATTCGGCCCAACGTTCGAGAAGGCAAGCGAGGCGAATCCGGACGTCTATTTCGCGAAGGTGGATATCGATCAGAATCCCGATCTGGCCGCCGCGGCCAAGGTTCAGGCAGTGCCGACGCTGATGGTCGTCAAGAAGCAGCAGATCATCTTCCAGCAGGCCGGCGCGTTGCGCGCTTCCGATTTGGATGATCTGATCAGCCAGGCCAAGGCGTTGGATATGGATGCGGCCGCTTCCGATGGGGACACCGCTTCCAGCGGAGACGCCAAAGTGAAAACGCCAAGTAGTCAGTCGGAACGATGATTCGGCCCGTCGCCTGCGCGTTGCATACGTTATCTTCAAGTTCCTTGGGGTGCGGTAGACTATATGCAGTTGCGCGCATTCCGGCGGAACCCTAGCGGTTGTGCGCCGTGCCCTAGGCACGGAATCCGCCGAGGAATTGTACCCGATGTAGGAGCAGAATGGCTAGCCATAAGAAACATGCCCAACCAACTACGTTTGCCTTGCCGGGCAAATCTCAGATGGTGAAGATTGTCGCAACGGTTGCGGCAGTGGGGCTGTTGGCCACTGGCGGCATCGTGTCGCATAATCTGTACGCCACCGCGGAGAAGTCTCCTGCCAAGCAGGTCACCGCGTATTCCGTCACCGACAGCATCGAAGCCTCCCGTGGCAACGCCCGTGAGGCGCTTTCCGGAGATACTTCGTACGTCACCGTGAAGATCAACGGCAAGACCCGCGTGGTTCCCGGCATGCATTTCACCGACGTGAAGTCCGTGCTTGACGCGGGCGACATCACCCTTGATACGGAAGACACCGTTTCCCCGTCTTTGGATACGAAGGTGAACGAGAACACCGTCATCAAGATCGAACGTGCCGGCGCTTCCGTTGAGGTGTCTGATACGGATATCGCATTCAACACGGTCAAGAAGGAGACCTCCAGCCTGCCGAAGGGCCAGGAGAAGGTCGAGACCGAAGGCGCGAACGGTGTTATGGAGACCACGAACCTCGTCACCAAGTCCGGCGGCAAGGTCATGTCTTCCAATATGATCAGCTCTTTCGTGAAGAAGGCTCCGACCGACAAGGTGATCCTCGTCGGCACCGGCTCCTCGTCCACGCCGTCCGCGGCCGCAGCGTCGATCGGCACCACCGTGCCGGCTGGCGAAATGCAGCAGTGGGCTCACGATTATCTGCTGTCCAGCGGCTATTCCGAGGCCGATTTCACCGCCACCGTGTACATCATTTCTCATGAGTCCGGTTGGAATGTCGCAGCCACGAACCCAAGCTCCGGCGCGTACGGCCTGCCGCAGGCGCTTCCCGGTTCGAAGATGGTGAGCGCCGGTGCCGATTGGGCCACCAACTACCAGACCCAGCTTAAGTGGTTCTGGGGCTACTGCGCACAGCGCTACGGCTCCATCCAGGGCGCCTACACCTACTGGCAAGCCCACCACTGCTACTGAGTTTTAGTTTTTCAGACAGGAGAGGCTCCGCACACATTGTGCGGAGCCTCTCCTGTCTTATATGCCTCTTTTATATTTCATATGGAAAGATGCAGGCCATTCATGGCGTTACGGTTGTTTATGCACGCAATTCATTCATCGCTTTTATCGCGGCCCTTTTGGCCATCTTACGCGTGAGCGAACGGCCAGACGCAACGGGCTCGAAAAAGCCGTCATGCTCTTTTTCCACCGTCCATCGCCAACCAAGCACGTTATTTTGAGCGACTCGAATACTGAACGAAAATCCTACACGCCCACTACCTGCCACATTCATTCCAAGCTCCCTTTTTCAGGATTTTTGGGCTGGATGCATACGTACTCATTATTAGCGTTTATGGACGACTCGCACAGCCTATCAAGATACTGCATATAGTACAGCACTCACATCAAGAGAACTGTACTATATGCGATTTTTCAAGCTGAGCGGAATATTGTTCACTTACTCGCCATCTTTGGCCGTATGATGCGAACCTTTGCGGGGACCGCGCTTGCCGGATACACCCTTTGAAGCATCGGCCACAGCAAAAATGACAACCTTCTCATCCGGGTAGGACTCGCCATCCATGGCGAAATAGGCAATCTGGTCGTCTGCGACCGGCGGGAAAGTGAAATACTTCTGCACCGCTACCAGCACATCGGTGGTACGCACGGTCACGGAAGAAGCCTTTCCTGCAGCGTCAGAGTCGACGCCATCGGCCTTGCTTCGCTTGGTCTTGCAGAACTTGATGGCGTTCTCGTCTTTGGCGTCGCATGCCTGGACTGCGATCTTCTTCTGCTTGTCATTCACCAGCAATTTCACGTATGCCGGGCATCCGAGCGCTTCGGTCACGCCTTTGGAAAAGCGAACGGATGATTCCATGACCGTCATGGTCATCTTATTGGTGGTGGTCTTTTCTCCCACTGCTTCAAATCCGTCAAGAACAGACATGCCAACCCCTTGAAAATATAGGATATTAATTACATGCAATATAATACAACAATTCGCATAAATACACCCTTTTTTCACTAATAAAATAGGGGGTGTCTCCGCTTTCCAGCAGAAATACCCCCTGTATTTCCAAGAATATAGCAATAATTCATAGACTTCATTGAACAAGTTTTCATTGAGATGAATTCAAGGAAATCATGCACCAATAATGTCGAGAATTACCGCGCCATATTTCAATAGTTGTATTTCACATCATTGGTCATTTTGCCACACGGCGTCTGATCGAGCTTCATATCAGCCGTGGCCTTGTCAGACACGGTCACGTCGAACTCGTACGTCACGCTCTTGCCAGGTGCGATGTACGCCATACTGGAGTTCAATGGCTTGCCGTCCATGGTGGCATTGCTACGGTCACGCACATCACCGGTCACGGCGATTGATCCAATCGAACCACCTGCAGGCGCGTAAATCAGCACACGCTGCGCGGATGTGCCACTCGGCGCCACGGGCACGCCACCAACGCCCTTCTGCTCACCACCGAGAATGTAACTCGTGCAGGTAGCCATTTCCGTGGAAGTCATACGGTTGGTCAGCGTGTACTTCACGTGGTAGGTCTTGTCCCCTGTCTTGGTCACTTCGCTGGTACGGTCGATATACCAACCCATCTTCGAAGGATTCTGCTCGCTGATGTAAATGCCCGTTTCCGGATTGGTTTCGCTCTCAGGCGCATTCTTGGCGAGTCCAGCACCTTGGAAGTACTTCGCTTCGTCATCGTGGAACGTGTAGGCGTAGAAGTGGCGGTTCTCGGCCAAATCACCGATGCTTTGCGCCACCTTCATCATCTTGTCCACAGTCATGTTGCCAAAAGCGCCGTCCATCACCGTTTTGGCAATGTACTCGAAGTATTCGTCCTGCTGTGCCACAGGAACGTCTTTGTAGATGGTGTTGAGCATGTATTCGGCGGTGTTCTCGCCGGTAAGCACAGTGCCGTTGGACAAAGTGACAGGTCCGTTGATCTCCACCATCTTCTGGATGAACACCGGATCCACGGAAATCAAACCGTCGATGTTGCAGGCATATTGCGAACGCTGCCATGAAGCGTTGAGCATCTCCGCGTTGCGGGAAACATCCGGCACCGCGAAGGTATCTCGCACGTCAAAGGAGAAACCCAACGGCCTGTTGAATACCGCATGTTCCTCAGCGGTGCCGTTGTTGCCATTGACGAACTCACCATTCGGATGGAAGTCCCCCACCGCGATTTTGCCATGATCCGCAGTCATGGTGCCGAGAGAGCCAACCAAGCCGCCGCCGGAACGTGTTTCGGATGTGGTCTGTGCCGCCAGCAAGTATGTGCGGGCACCGTTCTGGCCGAGGAAGGAAGGCAGCATGTGAGTGGCGTTGCTGACCTGCCCGACCAAATCGGCGATATTGTCAAGCTGGTCCTTGCCCTGCTGATAGGCTTTCTTCACCATGCCGATTTTCGGCTCGGCAAGACTGTTATACTGCTTGTTCTGCTGCTGCACCTGCTGGTTGAGCTTGTCGAAGTTGCCTTGCGCATCGGCGATTGGCTGCAGATTAAGTTGCCCTTCCGCACCGGAAAGATTGGCATCGGCAAGCTGTTGCACCGCAGTGGTCAACGATGGCAGTGTCTGCTGTGCAAGGTTGTCCACGACTTCCGTCATGCCTTGCACAGTGGCGATGTCACTGCCGACGAACGGCATTTTCGCAGCCACGTTCCATAGTGAACCGTGCGCAATCTGCTTGGCCTGCGCCGTCTGCTGCTGAGCCTGCGCGATGGACGCCTGCGACGCGGCGGCATCCTTGAGCTTTGCAGGGTCATTGATTGCGGATAGTGAGGATATGGCTTGCGATTCGTGTGCCTTGACGCTTTTTGCCTGCTTATACAGTTGCATACCGAACACTGCGGCAATGGCAAGTAGCACGATCAGCACCGCAAGTACAATAAGCGTCACATTCCGTGCCGTATGTTTTTCCCGTATTGCTTGAGCATGTTGCCCCATGCTTTGTTCCTCAAATCATTAAGCACTCAATTTGACTATTCCAGCACATTATTGTGCCACATGGCACCCTTTTTTCGGCCGCCAAATGAAATTTCCCTCTGCTCCATCACAAAAACAGAGGGAAAATCACAGAAAACCCACTTATTGGCTCAGTACGATCCACGGCCAGTGAAGATTACCATCACGGTTTTGGCAAGAATCGCAAGATCTCCAGCGATGGACCAATTCTCAATGTAGGAGACGTCCAAATATTCGCTTTGCTCCTGTGAAAGATCCGACCGGCCGGACACCTGCCACGGACCGGTGATGCCCGGCTTGACCAGCAGTCGGGCGGAATATAGGGAACCATAGCGGGCCACTTCTTCCGGCAATGCCGGGCGCGGACCGACCAGAGACATATCGCCCTTGAGCACGTTGTAGAACTGCGGGAACTCATCCAAAGAAGTCTTACGGATGAAGTGACCTACCTTGGTGATACGCGGATCATCTTTCATTTTGAAGATGAACCGGTCTTCCTGCCCAGTTTCCTCAGCGAGTTTCTTCTTCAGCTCCTCAGCATTGGTGACCATGGAACGGAATTTATACATTTTGAACGGCTTGCCGTGCAGTCCGATACGGGTCTGAGAGAAGAACACCGGACCGCCATCATCAAGCTTGATGGCGATGGCGACGCCGAGAAGAATCGGAGAGGAAATAATCAGCGCGCACAGTGAGCCGATGATGTCCAGCAAACGCTTGATTACGTTCGCAGCTCCCGTGTACTGCGGCAGGGAAGCCAACAGAACTGGCTGTTCCGTGGTGTTTCGCAGATACAAACGGTGACCGCTCACATCCGCCAGGGAGACCGCCAAGGCAAGTTCCATACCCAGCGACTCCACCGCAAGAGAAAGACCATGCAGCATTTCGGAATCACGCGAAAGCACGTCAGCCACATAGACTTCCTGTACACCGAGGCTTTCGCAAATACGTGGGAATGCCGAGTTGAAAGGAATCACCTTGAGTTTGCTGGAGCCTTCGATATTGGCATCCGGTGTGTATGAGGTAACCACATAAGCGTCTTTTGAAGCTGGATCCGCTTCAATTGGGCATACAGCAACTGGTTCGTACCCCCAATTCATGCAGTTGCGCATGGTCTGCAAGGCTTTGTTGATGCCATCGGAAGATCCGATGACCACCGTTCTGTACTTGCAAGAGCCTTTGCTGCGGTGACGATGCAACGCTTGACGCATCTGCCAACGTGCGATGATATCCAAGAAGAAGGCGATGACTGGCGCGATAATCAACGCAGTACGGGGCAATGCAAGTTTGAAAATAAATGCAAGGCTGCAGTATGAGATGATGGTCAGCAACGACGCATTGATGATTTTGGCATACAGCTCATAGCCGTCCGCCATAACATGGCGGTGGTATGTGCCCGCGAATGCCAAGCACAGCAACCAAATCAGGCTGAACAGAATGAGGAAAAGCCAAAACGGCATCACATCGCCGATGGCATCGAAAGCAGCACCGTTGATTACAAGGCTGACGGTCAACGAAAGCAGCATCACTGCCAAATCGATGGCGATCAGGCTGACGACGAAGGCGAAACGCCACCGGGGAGTCGATTCAGCCTTGCCGCGCCTATGTCCTTCCTTTTCCGCAGGAAACGGGGTATTGGAAAAAGTCATCGGCTCGAACTGCTTTTGCAGACGCTGATTCTGCATGGACGCGTATGCCTGTCGATGCGCATTGGACGAGACGATATGAATCTCTTGAGTCCTCATACCTTGCTCGCCGTTTGGTGCGTCGGATTCACCGGTATTCACGCCTTGCATGTATCTCTCTCCCCTTCAGCTGCATACGGCAAACAATTTACCACAGCCCCCCCCCAGAAATTAAGAGGGACCTATGGGGGTACCATTCGCTATATCCAAATCCTTCTCCGGTATGGCTTATTCGCCAGCAGTACCTGTATCTGAGTTGTCGTTACCGCCGGTCGAACCACCATTGCCATTGTCGTTCGAATCGCCATTACCACCGTTACCGCCGGTTGAACCACCGTTGCCGTTCGAATCGCCATTGCCACCGGTTGAACCGCCATTACCGTCGTTAGAACCGCCGTTACCGCCGGTCGAACCACCGTTACCGTTGCCGGTCGAATCGCCATTACCACCGGTTGAGCCACCATTGTTATTGCCACCGGTCGAACCACCACCGTTCACACCGTTTCCAGAGCCCGGACCAAATTGCCACGTATATGTGTAGCGCCGGTTCGTAGTGCCGTTATTGGTATTCGAATTGGTATTCGACTGGGCATTAGCCGCAGTTTGCTCCGCCACAGACTTGTTCACGCCGTCAGAAGTCGAGGAAATCACCTTCGAAGCGTTCTGCATGGCCGTAACATCAGTGCTTTTGCCATCAAGGAGTTTCTGGGCAGCGTCAATCGCCTTGGCAAGCGCGTCACGTGTCGACTCATCCGCAACCTGGCCTGCAGAACCGTCAAGCAACGTCTTTGCGTCAGCAATGGCCTTTTGCAATGCGGCAGTCGTCTTATTCACTTCCAAAGCTCGCTTGCTGGCGTCCACAGCTGTGGCTGCTGCGGTAACGGCCTTGGTCTGTTCTTTGATATTGCTGATCTGCTTGCTCATACTACGGGCGTGCGCACGCAGTGTGGTTTCGGACAGCAACACCGAACATCCACCGACCGTCTTGAGGTTTTGCGCCTTGGTCACGGCCTGAGCGAGTTGGTCGATTGTGGCGGCATCCGCCACCTGGTTTGCCGCAGTGCCCTGCAGACTGGTTGCCTGTTCGATGGCGTTTTGCAGTTTTTCGTTGGCTTTGGAGTATTTGGATTTCGCCTTCTCACATACCGCCACTGCCGCACGCTGTTCTTTCGAATTGATACGATTGCGTACCACGATGACACCGGCAATAGCAACCGCCACTGCCGCAATCGCAGCGACAATGGCAATAATCTTTCGCTTGTCCGCAGACGGCTCTTTCGGTGCGACCGGAATGGTTTTCAGCGGATCATGTTCCGGATCTTCCGCGGCCAGCTCCTCTAGGTCGGTTATGCCATCCGAAGTGTCAAAGGCCTGAGTCGCTTCGGCGTCCTGTTCATCTGTCGAAGAGACGAGGGGTGGCAAAGTGGCGGTTTCCTCGGCATCGGCTGGTGCAACCGCATCATCGAAATCGATGGTGTCGAGCGGCATACTGGGTATATCCGCGATTGTTGGCGCAGCCGAAACCGGCTGTTCCGTTTGCGCAGGTACGGAGGAAGCGATGGCGCGGGGCTCAGCAAGCGAAGTCTCATCCGCACCATCGGCTTCTTCCGAATCGGTAGGCTGCAATTTGGGGAAGGTCAGCGGAGGAATATCCCAGCTGGTGTCCACCACATCCCGAGATATGTTGGACAGAATACCGTTCATAGACTGGGAATCATCGTTCTCAGTTGCCATACACCCCTCATTCCGTGAAGAAGGAAAACGTCAAATCCTCTTCTTCTTGCCGTTGGCACGATGGCTGCTACGCGGAGCACCATCTTCATGGTAGTAGTAATAGTTGGAGTGGGAGTTGACCTTCTTCGGATCTGCACGGTTGAAGATGAAGCCAAGCACCGGCACCTGCGCGGTGGCGAGCGTGTCGGCCGCCTCCTGCAGGGACTTCTTCTCGCACACGTTGCGGCTGACCACCAGCAGAAGGCCCTTGGCCCAACGGCCGAATACCGCGCCATCGTTGGACACCGTCAACGGGGCGGTATCAATAATCACGTAATCGTATTGGGTGAGCGCCTGCTCCACCATGAGCTTCATGGTTTCGGAATTCAGCAGCACGCCAGCGTTCGCCGGCCTCTTGCCGCCAGGCAGAATGTGCAGGTTCGGCTTCCAGTAGCTCTGCACCACGTCCTTCGGGCCCATCTGTCCGGACAGCACGTGCGCCAGACCGGCGGCACCTTCAATACCCAAATGATGGGCGACAGACGGGTGGCGGAGATCAGCGTCGATAAGCAGTACTTTCGCACCATTTTCAGCAAGGGCCACCGCAATGTTGATATCCATGGTGGTCTTGCCTTCGGACGGCTGCGCAGAGGTGATGACAAGCAGCTGGCCCACGCCTTCGGTGCGGTCGGTCTGCAGGAAGTCGATATTCGTGTGAATACGACGGAATTCCTCGGCAATAGCGCCGTTAGGCCGGCTCACCAGCACCGGACGCTTATCATCAAGCGAAGCGTCCATCGGAACGGAGCCAAGGGAGGATGCTCGGACGATGCCGCGCACGTCGGAAGTCTCTTCAACCTTGGTGTTGAGGAGGTCTTTGATGAGTGCGGCGAACACGCCGATGATGATGCCGAGCACCACACCGACAGCCAAATACAGGGCAGTCTTCGGCGAAGACTTAGACGTCGGGACCTGTGCCTTCTGCACGATGGAAAGCTTCACCGGGGACTTATCTCCGGAGTACAGGTCGCTTTCAATGACGTTCTTCAGCGATTCGGCAACGGAATTGGCGATGTCCGCGGCCTGCTTCGGATCTCCATCCACCACGGCAATGTTCACGAATGCGGTGTCGGTCGGATTGGTGACGGTGACCTGGCCGGCAAGATCCGTCACGGTTTCATCCAAGCCAAGATCATCAATAACCGGCTTGAGCACCTTCGAAGTGGTGGCAAGCGTCGGATATGAGGTGATTTGGTTGGAAATGTAGCTGCCGCCAGCGGACTGCTGGTTAATGTCGACACCATTTTGAGAAGCATTGTAAGTAGCCATGGTCTGAGCCGTAGCCGTATACTTCGCCGGAGCGAGGAAGGTATAGGCGCTCACGCCTGCCACCACCACCACGAATGCAATAATCGCGGTGGCCAGATGCTTACGAATGATTTTGAGCAGATCCATCAGAGTGATGCCGTCATCCGCTTCCTCAACTACCCCTTGCGGTGCGGTAGGCTGCTGCACATTAGCGTTCTCTACAGAAGTCACTGAACTTCCCCATCTCACGTTGACAATATCCTTTCCAACAATAATCTTCCCCCTCGAACTATTCCTCATCCCTTCATACATTGAACACATTTTTGGGAACTCAAACAGATGGGCTGTGAAATAAGGAACATTCCCTGTCGGTATCGTGCGCGTACGAGACTTATTGGCAATTTCCTCAAATCATTGGTAGTGACCGGTACAGGCTTTCATCATCATTCCGCCACGCCCTGAAAGTGACGGAATGTATGTGCCCAGCTCCCCATTTCGCTTATATGTGGCAGATTCCGAGAGATGGAAACTCCCATTTCGCCTATATATGGCAGGTCATAACGGGCAAAAGCCACTTTGGGGGTACATTTTCCACAGTTAGAGGGTATATCTCTGCCGATTGCCTGCCACAGATAAGCGAAATGACATTTTCACGCCGCCCAAATCCGCCACTCATAAGGCAGATGACCCGCTTCACCGCCAGTCGAAGCGCCGCCCATTGGAACGTCTCCAGTCAAAACACTCCTCGTCGAAGTGCCGCTCATCGACGCAATCCATAAGAAGCACCGTCAGTCAAAGTGCCATCAGGGTGCTGCCTCAATGAGGCAGCACCCCTAATACACCATCAGTCTCGAGGAATCAGCTCTTTTGGTTGGGGACGAGCATGATCTCGCCGTCGGCTATACCCTTGAGGTGCTGGCCGTACGGGCTCTTGCCGTAACGCTCCGCGGACTCCATGAGCTGGCCGCGCGTGATCCAACCGTTCTCGAAGGCGATCTCCTCCACGAACGCGGTCGGCGG
>OMBM01000327.1_pt1 | contig 29968 bp, 26 predicted proteins | sample 1644861 | NCBI WGS metagenome assembly OMBM01 (sample SAMEA103958165, study PRJEB25191) | human gut metagenome | biome: human-associated habitat [ENVO:00009003]; feature: intestine environment [ENVO:2100002]; material: feces | place: Germany | collected 2013/2015 | reverse complement strand
GGCGGAGAAAAACGGCTGTCCATATGAAGAGATGGCGCTTTTGTTCCGCACGAATCTTGGCTGCCGGACAGCAGTAGAGGAACTGATGGAAGCACAGATCCCGTTCCAGATGCGGGATGCCCTGCCGGATCTCTATGACCACTGGATTGCGAAAGATCTGCTGACGTATCTGAATCTTGCGATGGGAAGCCGGAAGCGCGGCGAGTTTTTAAAGATTGCCAACCGCCCGAACCGTTATTTGTCGCGGGATGCCTTTGAGGAGGCGACTGTTTCGTTCGATGCACTTCTGGAATATTACGAAGAAAAAGACTGGATGTGCCAGCGGATCCGCAAACTGGAGCAGGATATCACGACACTGACGCATTTATCGCCGTTCGGCGCGGTCAATTACATCCGCTATGCGATCGGCTATGAACAGTATGTGAAGGAATATGCTGCATACCGCCATCTGAAAGAGGATGATCTGATTTCCGTTTTGGACGAGCTGCAGGAGGCGGCAAAGAGCCAGAAAAGCATCGAGGGCTGGTTTGCACATATTGAGGAATACCAGCAGAAGATGAAGGAAAAACAGAAGCAGCGCGCAGAGAGTGCGGAAGGAGTTATGGTTTCCACCCTGCACAGCGTCAAGGGACTCGAGTACGACAAGGTCTATCTTCTTGACGTCAACGAGGGCGTAATGCCGTATCAGAAAGCAGTCCTTGCGGAGGCGATCGAGGAGGAGCGGCGGATGTTCTACGTCGGAATGACGCGCGCCCGGAAAGAGCTGACGCTCTGTTATGTGGAGGAACGGTTTGAAAAGAAAGTCGAGCCGTCCCGGTTCCTGGACGAGGTGATCCAGTAAATTTGTACTGTTGTGAAAGATGTTGAAAATAAATTTACTAATTGATAAAATTTTAACAAATAATACATTGACAAAGTTTTAACAATAAAGTATAGTAATACCTGTAAGCGGGAACAATAAGATGACCGCAAAGCGAGGAGGAAAAACATTATGAAAATTTTATTTTACGATACCCAGAGCTACGACAGAGAATCTTTCGACCGAACCAAAGAGCAGTTTCCGGAAATTGAAGTGGAATATTTAAAAACCGGACTTGCTGCAAGAACCGCTTCCCTGGCAAAGGGCTACGATGCCGTGTGCGCCTTCGTAAACTCCGATGTCGGAACAAAAACCGTAGAAGCACTGCATGAGGCAGGCGTCAAGCTGATCCTGATGCGCTGCGCAGGCTTCAACAACGTAGATTTAAAGACAGCTGCAAAATACGGCATTGATGTACGCCGTGTACCGGGTTATTCCCCGGAGGCTGTAGCTGAGCATGCGATGACACTGGCCATGACGGTCAACCGCCACATGCACAAAGCATATACGAAAGTAAGAGAAAACGACTTCAGCCTGGGCGGACTGATGGGATTTAACTTCTATCAGAAGACCGCCGGAATCGTCGGAACCGGAAAAATCGGTGCGGCTATGGCAAGAATCTGCCGCGGTTTCGGCATGAAAGTCATTGCTTACGATGTATACCAGAATGAATCCTTAAAAGATTTTGTTACGTACGTAACTCTTGATGAACTGCTGGCACAGAGTGATCTGATCTCCCTGCACTGCCCGCTGATGGACAGCACATACCACATGATCAACCGCGAGAGCATCAAAAAGATGAAAGACGGCGTGATCCTGGTCAATACGTCCCGCGGAGGTCTGGTAAAGACAGACGACCTGATCGAGGGAATCCGTGCAAGAAAATTCTTCGGCGTTGGCCTTGACGTATACGAGGAGGAAACCCCGAACGTATTCGAGGACCGTTCCGATGAGATTCTGGAGCACTCCACCACAGCACGTCTCCTGTCCTTCCCGAACGTTATGATCACTTCACATCAGGGATTCTTCACCGAGGAAGCACTGCGTGCGATTGCAGAGACCACACTGCAGAATGCGCTGGATTTCGAGGCAGGAAAAGAGACCCCGAACATTGTCCGTGCATAATGGAAATCCACTAGAAAACAGTTATCTTATAAGAGAACAAGAGACAACCCATTTTCGGCGGGTTGTCTCTTTTAAATTATAAGAAAATAGTGTATGATGGTAGATAGCAGAAAAAACGGCCAGAGAAAAACACTGGCCGGATACAAAAGGAGAGCAGGATTTTATGGACTGTAAAGAAGCAGAAAAATTAATACAGCCATACGTGCAGGGAAATATGCCGGAGAAAGAGATGGAACCGTTTATTTCCCATATCCGGAAATGCCATACATGCCACGAGGAACTGGAGACATATTTTATTGTGAACCGTGCGATGGCATATTTCGAGGATGACGCGCCCGATTCCTACAATCTGACAGGACTTCTGGAACGCGATCTGGAGAAAAAAGAGGAAGAAGCGAGACACCGCCGGTACAAAGATACGTTTTTCCGGGTGCTGATGCTGATTCTCGTTCTGTTTCTGGTGCTCCTGGCTCTGCACTATTTTGAAGTGATAGAATTACCCTGGCTGAAAGGATTATTATGAGTGATAAAATCGTATTACTGGACGGACACAGTATTCTGAACCGGGCTTTTTACGGCATACCGGATCTGTCCAATGCAGAAGGACTGCACACGAACGCCGTATATGGATTCCTGAATATTCTGTTTAAAATTCTCGATGAGGAGCAGCCGCAGTATCTTGCCGTGGCGTTTGACCTCCATGCACCGACATTCCGCCACAAAATGTATGACCAGTACAAGGGAACGAGAAAGCCGATGCCGCAGGAATTGCGCGAACAGGTCCCGGTGATCCAGGAAGTGCTCGCAGCAATGGACATTGAGATTGTTACAAAAGAGGGCTATGAGGCGGATGATATCTTAGGAACGCTCGGCCGCAAATGCGAGGCGGAAGGGATGGAAGTTACGATCGTATCTGGAGACCGCGATCTGCTGCAGCTTGCAACGGACCACATTCTGATCCGGATTCCAAAAACCGTAAAGCGTGTGACGACGATTGAAAATTACCACACGGCAGAGGTGCTGGAAAAATACAGTCTTCTCCCGAAACAGATCATCGATCTGAAAGCGCTGATGGGCGATACCGCAGACAATATCCCGGGTCTGCCGGGTGTCGGCGAGAAAACCGCGACGAAAATCCTGCTGCAGTACGAGACACTGGAAAATGCGCATGCACATTTCGAGGAGATCAAACCGAACAAGGCAAAAGAGGCGATGCGAGATCATTATGATCTGGCGGAATTAAGCAAAAAACTTGCAACGATTGATACCGATGCGCCGGTGGAGCTCGACCGTGAAAAAGCGGCACTCTCGAATTTTTATACACCAAAAGCGTATGAGATGTTCAAACGTCTGGAGTTTAAAAACCTGCTGGGCCGCTTCGAGGAGACGAATGCAGAACCAGAGGATGCCGTCTTTCTGCGCACCGTAACGGATTTTTCCGAGGCGGAAGAACTCTTTGAAACCATCGCGAAGGAGGAGAAGGCAGGAGCCGCTCTTCTGACAGAAGAAACCCCGAAGGACGGACCGATGGCAGATCGGAGCCGTTCACTTGTCGGTATGGCAGTTACGTATGGAAGCGGAGAGCCGGATGTTGTTTACTTCCCAGCAGAAGGTTTCCTGACCGGAGATTATTTAAAAGAAAAATTGACTGAGCTGCAGAAGCAGATTCCGGTTTTCTGCGTCATGGACGGAAAAGAATTTCTGAAGGATATGCCGGACGCCGATGAAGCCCATCTGTTTGATGCCGGAATTGCCGCGTATTTATTAAATCCATTGAAATCACAGTATTCGTACGATGATATCGTAAAAGAGTACGTACACCGCTATGTGCCGGCAGTGGAAGAGATCTTCGGCGGAAGCAAGATTCCGGCCGCAGGAAAGATGACGCCGGAACAGCAGGAGTCGTATGCAGGTCATCAGGCGTATGCTGTATTTGCCGCACAGGAAAACATGGAAAAGCTGCTGAAGGAGCAGGGCATGTGGGATCTGTACCGGAATGTGGAGATTCCGCTGGTGTTTACGCTCCGTCAGATGGAAGCGGATGGAATCGCCGCAGAAAAAGAAGCACTTTCCGTTTACGGAGCTGAGCTGGCGGAGCGGATCGGAGAGCTGGAGGCACAGATCTACGAGGAGGCCGGCGAGGAGTTCAACATCAATTCCCCGAAGCAGCTCGGCGTGATTCTGTTTGAAAAGCTGCAGCTTCCGGGCGGCAAAAAGACCAAGACGGGTTATTCCACCGCCGCCGATGTGCTCGAAAAGCTTGCACCGGATCACAAACTCGTTGCCGATATTCTGGAGTACCGCCAGCTTGCCAAACTGAAATCGACGTACGCCGACGGTCTGCAGGCCGTGATCGGGAAAGATGGAAGAATCCATTCGACATTTAACCAGACCATCACCGCGACCGGCCGCATCAGCAGTACCGATCCGAATCTGCAGAACATTCCGGTGCGGATGGAGCTTGGCCGTCTGATCCGGAAAGCCTTCGTGCCAAAGCCTGGCTGTGTCTTTCTGGATGCCGACTATTCCCAGATTGAGCTCCGCGTGCTGGCCCATATGTCGGGCGATGAAAACCTGATCGAGGCGTACCGCGAGGCGGAGGATATCCACCGCATGACGGCATCGAAAGTGTTCCATGTGCCGCTTGAAGAGGTAACACCGCTGCAGAGAAGAAATGCGAAGGCGGTCAACTTCGGTATCGTATACGGTATCAGTTCGTTCGGTCTGGGCCAGGATCTCGGTATCAGCCGGAAAGAGGCAGAGGCCTATATCCAGCAGTATTTCGAGACGTATCCGGGTATCCATGAGTTTTTGAACCGCTGCGTAGAGGATGCCAAAGAGAAAGGCTATTCCGTGACGATGTTCGGACGCAGACGGCCGATGCCGGAGCTGAAATCGAGCAACTTTATGCAGCGGTCATTCGGCGAGCGCGTTGCGATGAATGCGCCGATCCAGGGAACGGCGGCGGATATTATTAAAATAGCGATGATCCGCGTGGCGAAACGGCTGAAAGAGGAGCAGTTAAAGACCAGACTTCTTCTTCAGGTACACGATGAGCTGCTGCTGGAAGTGCCGGAAGACGAGCTCGAAAAGGCAGAACAGATCCTGGAAGAGGAGATGACCGGGGCAGCACATCTGGCTGTCAAACTCGAGATCGATATGCACACAGGAAACAACTGGTACGAGGCAAAATAGCGCACTCATACCAGGAGCGAAAGGATACAAAAGAATGAAAGTTTTTGGAATTACAGGCGGCGTGGGCGCCGGAAAAAGCGAAGTGCTCACGTACCTTGGACAGAATTATGATGCAACGGTGATCCAGGCGGACGAGGCAGGTTACCTTGTGATGCTGCCGGGCGGCGAATGCTATGGAGAGATTGTGAAGCTGTTCGGCAGACAGATCACCACAGAGACCGGCGAACTTGACCGGAAACGGATTGCTGAGATCGTTTTTCAGGACGAAGAAAAGTTAAAAGCCCTGAATGCGATCGTTCATCCGGCGGTAAAACGGTATATCAAAAAAGCCATTGCAGCCGCGGAAAAAGCAGGGACGGAATACGTCTTTGTGGAGGCCGCACTCTTAATCGAAGAAAAATATGATGAAATTTGTGATGAACTGTGGTATATTTATGCGGATGAAGAAGTCCGGAAGGAGCGATTGATCGAAGGACGCGGCTATTCCGAGAAGAAAGTTCGCGAAATCATGGCAAATCAGCTTTCCGAGGATGAATTCAGCAGCCACTGCGATTTTGAAATCGACAACAGCGGCGATTTTGAGGAAACAAAAAAACAGTTAGACCATAGGATGAAAAGATATGAAACTTTGTAGTATTGCAAGTGGTTCGAGCGGAAACTGCATTTTCGCGGGAAGCGAGACCACAAGCCTTCTGATCGATGCGGGCATCAGCGGAAAGCGCGTGGAGGCGGGACTGGCTGTTCTCGACCGCAGCGCGAAGGAGCTGGATGGCATTCTCGTGACACATGAGCATTCCGATCATATCCAGGGCCTTGGCGTGCTGGCGCGCCGGTATGGTATTCCGATTTACGCAACGGATGGAACAATTCAGGCGATGCAGCAGACGAAGAGCCTTGGAAAGTTCCCGGAGGGGATTTTCCACACGATTCACGCGGATGACACGTTTACGCTGGGTGATATCGCCGTACATCCGTTTACGATCTCCCACGATGCGGCAGAGCCGGTCGGCTACCGCATGGAATCCGGCGGGAAATCGATTGCGATCGCGACGGACCTTGGTGTCTACAGCGATTACACGGTTCAGAATCTGACCGGACTGGATGCCGTTTTGTTGGAGGCAAATCATGACGAGAACATGCTTGCGGTCGGACCGTACCCGTATCCGTTAAAACAGCGGATCGCCGGGGCGAAAGGCCATTTATCGAACCTGGCGGCAGGCCATCTCCTCTGCGAGATTCTGCACGACAATCTGCAGGAAGTGCTGCTCGGCCATCTGAGCAAGGAAAATAATTATGAGGCACTGGCCTTTGAAACCGTGGCCTGCGAGGTCACAACGGGTGATAATCCGTATCACTCGGGTGATTTTCATCTCGCTGTCGCTAAAAGAAGCGAAGTATCACCGTTAATTGAGGTTTAAATATACATTTTTAGAGCTACATACCATGTTTTTCGCAAGGCCGCCATTACCGGTTTTTCCGGGGCTTTGACATAAAACCAGAAAAAGGAGAATGGAAACATGAAGAAGACAATTATCACTGTCGTAGGCAAGGACACCGTGGGCATTATCGCAAAGGTATGTAATTATCTGGCAGAGAACCAGGTAAACATCGAAGACATTTCTCAGACGATTGTGCAGGGATATTTCAACATGATGATGGTAACGGACGTCTCCAAGAGCGAGAAATCCAACGCAGAGCTTGCAAAAGATCTGGAGGAGCTTGGAAGTTCCATCGGCGTTGTCATCCGCTGCCAGCATGAAGATATTTTCAATATGATGCACCGTATCTAAAGCGAAGGAGAAAAACGACATGATAAATCTGTTTGAAGTAAAGGAAACGAACGAGATGATCGAAAAAGAGAATCTGGACGTTCGTACCATTACCCTTGGAATCAGTCTTATGGACTGTATCGACTCCAATCTTGACAAGCTGAACCGCAAAATCTACGACAAAATCACGACGACTGCCAGAAATCTGGTTTCCGTAGGTGAGGAGATCGAGGGCGAGTTCGGTATTCCGATTGTAAACAAGAGAATTTCCGTTACCCCGATTGCCTTAGTCGGCGCAGCAGCCTGCAGAACGTCGGAGGATTTCGTGACGATTGCACAGACTCTGGACCGTGCGGCAAAAGAAGTCGGCGTCAATTTCCTCGGCGGCTATTCCGCTCTGGTAAGCAAAGGTATGACGACAGCAGATGAGCTTCTGATCCGTTCTATCCCGAAGGCACTGGCTGTGACGGATTTTGTCTGCAGCTCCATCAACCTTGGCTCCACTAAAACCGGTATCAACATGGATGCTGTCAAACTGATGGGTGAGATCATCAAGAAGACGGCGGAGGCAAGCAAAGAGAACAACTGCCTTGGATGCGCAAAACTCGTTGTTTTCTGCAATGCACCGGACGACAACCCGTTCATGGCAGGCGCTTTCCACGGCGTAACCGAGGCGGATGCCATCATCAATGTCGGCGTTTCCGGCCCTGGTGTTGTCAAACATGCTCTGGAAAAAGTACGCGGCGAGAACTTTGAGGTACTCTGCGAGACGATCAAGAAGACCGCATTTAAGGTAACGCGTGTCGGCCAGCTCGTTGCACAGGAAGCTTCCAAGCGGCTGAACATTCCGTTTGGTATCATTGACCTTTCCCTGGCACCGACTCCGGCGATCGGAGATTCCGTTGCGGATATCCTTGAGGAGATCGGCCTCGAGCACGCAGGTGCACCGGGAACGACAGCGGCGCTGGCACTTCTGAACGATCAGGTGAAAAAGGGCGGTGTTATGGCATCTTCCTATGTCGGCGGCCTCTCCGGCGCATTCATCCCGGTTTCTGAGGACCAGGGTATGATCAACGCAGTCAACGACGGCGCACTGACCATTGAAAAACTCGAGGCAATGACCTGTGTCTGCTCCGTAGGTCTTGATATGATCGCCATCCCGGGAGACACGAAAGCATCGACCATCTCCGGAATCATCGCAGATGAGCTTGCCATCGGTATGGTCAACCAGAAAACAACGGCAGTCCGCCTGATTCCGGTCATCGGAAAAGGCGTGGGCGAGACCGTAGAATTCGGCGGCCTCCTCGGCTATGCACCGATCATGCCGGTCAACAACTTCTCCTGCGAGGCATTCGTCAATCGCACCGGAAGAATCCCGGCTCCGATTCATTCGTTTAAAAACTAAAAAGACAGCTGAAAAGCCGGCAGTGATCCTGAATGGAAAGGATCACTGCCGGCTTTTTTACCATCTGCGCAAATAAAAATAGTAATTTTAAGGAATGTATAGTATGATATATTACATACTGATAATTTTACTTGCAACCCATAAAAAGTGTAAGAAAAAATGAATTATTACGGGGAACTTCAGCGGTAGCAGCCGTTGTTCTAGCAATACCTCTGCGGATGTGCATGTGAAGGCCGCCATAGAAAACACAAAGTATTATTTGAACAAAAACGGCAAAATGCAGACTGGCTGGCAGAAGATCGGTGGAAAATGGTATTACATGGATAAGAACGGAGCGCTGCAGGAATCTAAATGGATCAGCGGAATTTATTATGTAAAAGTCGATGGGCAGTCCGTTCGTCTGATGAAAGACCGGAAAGCTTTCCTTCCTCCCGGTAAATCGCACGGATCTGGTTCATGATGAGGTACAAAACAGACTGTTTCCTCAGATCTTTCGGTATGACCTCCAGTGCCTCATGGAACTTGCGCCTGTAATGTACCCAGCACCCTGCGATCTTCAGATCTCCAAAATATGATGTTCCTCAACTTCGACTTTTCAGGCACAAAGCGGTAACATCTGGATATGGCATCTGGAAGCTGTTTTCATTCTTTTTGCCGATCTGTTTTTTCTTTTTGGCTGCTCTTATTGGACAGCGCGATCTGTTCCATCATCAGCTGCATCTTATCATTGCGGGTCTGTGTCTGTTTTGTCAGTTCCTCCATGTGATCCTGAAGACAGAGAAACAGAAGAAAATATATCTGCCGAAAGTCCATTTCCGTTTTTGATACACATCACTGGAACTTCGGGCACAGTTGCTGTTCTTTTTTTGCCTTTTAACGCTAAAAGGTAATGTTTTTCTTGTGTGCAGTAAAGTGTTAGAGTATAATAAAACCAGTTTTTTGCATAAGTTTAGGCGGAGAATCCTGCCGTAGCAGGATCCTTTCTTACGGTGTTATTTCACAGACGTAACCATAATAGTTTTACTGCAGGGGGGGATAGAAAATGAAAACAAAAGAGATTCAGGAACTCTATCAAATAAAATTACATAGTATGGACACGATCCTGCATCAGATATCGCTTATGGATCAGGTGGAAAATGAGCAGGAGCTGTCAGAAATTATTCACTCTTTGTTGCAGGCGATTGGAAACTATACAGGGGCAGACCGGGTATATGTTTTTGACTGGGAAACCGATCAGAAGGACAGTCTGAGCAATACATTTGAATGGTGTGCCGATGGAGTGGCACCAGAGATAGATAACCTTCAGGCAATCCCGGTCAGTTCGATGCCGAACTGGGTGAAACGATTTGAAAACAAGGAAGTAATCGTGATTCATGATCTGGAAGCGACAAAAAATTCTGAACCGGAAGAATATGAATTGTTAAAAACACAGGAAATATGTTCCTTGATTGCGGTGCCGATTTATGCCAATCATCAGATGAATGGATTTATCGGGGTAGATAATCCTGATTTGAGGCAGAATGAGATTTCCATTACACTGCTGTCTGATGTTGGCGGACATCTTGGATGTGTGAGGAAAAATCTGAAAAGTACGGTACTGTTGAAAAAGGCTCTTGATGAGGCAACAAAGAGGTCAGAGATTATTGCCGCAATTGCTACGTTGTATGTAACAATCGTACAAGCCAATGTTAAAGAGCGGACATATGAGCTTTTGAAAGGCCATGACCTTGTGCAAAAAATCCTTGGACAAAAGGGGAAAATTGATGATGTTATGGAAAGGCTTCCAACAGCATTTGCCGCCCAGGAAGGGAGAGAAAAATACCGGGAGTTTCTTGACTTTGATACATTGACAGAGAGACTTCGTAATACGAATTCTGTTTCGATTGAATTTATGGGAGTAAACGGAGAATGGCGGCTGGCCAGATTTATTGTAAAGAGCAGAGATGCACATGGAAACGCTGTGGATGTGCTTTATGTCGTACGAGATATTACGGAAGAAAAATCACGGGAACTCATGTATCAGAAACAGCTTAAGGAAAGCATGGAAGATGCTCATCGCGCGAATCTTTCAAAAACAGCCTTTCTCCGGCGTATGAGCCACGATATCCGTACACCGCTAAACGGAATTGTGGGGATGATCCATATCGCTGAAAAATATAACAATGATGTGGTCAAGTTAAGGGAATGCAGGAAGAAGGTACTTCAGTCCGCCGATTATCTGCAAAATCTGATCAACAATGTCCTGGATATCAGCAAACTGGAATCCGGTTCCCTTGTGTTGGAACATAAATCCTTTGATCTGGCAGAACTGTTAAGGAATAATCTGACGGTTGTTGCAATGAGTGCTTATGAGAATGGTGTAAGATTTGAAGGCGGCGTGGAAGCAAGCACAATCCGCCACAGATATTTGATTGGAAGTCCGGTACATCTGAGCAGGGTTTTAATGAATCTTTCTTCCAATGCGATTAAATACAATCATTTTCATGGAACAGTGAATGTTCATTGCGAAGAATTATCGGATGATGGGAATATGGCTGTTTTTCAGTTTGTATGTTCAGATACCGGTCTTGGTATGAGTGAAGAATTTCAAAAACATGCGTTTGATGCTTTTGCGCAGGAAGGCAAACAGTCAACTACAACATTCAGTGGCTCCGGTCTGGGACTTTCGATTGTCAAAGATATTGTTGAACGGATGGGTGGAACGATAGAACTGGAAAGCGAAGAAAATGTAGGAAGCACGTTTACGGTTACGGTTCCATTTGAGATAGATTATTTGGTTGAAAATAATGATTCACAGAAGGACAGCTACTCACAGGATATGGATCTGTCAGGAAAACGGGTGCTTCTTGTTGAAGATAATGTCATTAATATGGAGATAGCCCATGCAATCCTGGGGGAGGAGCATCTGAACATTACAGAAGCGAAAAACGGAAAAGAGGCATTTGAAATATTTCAGAATTCCAGGTTGGATGAGTATGATGTCATCATCATGGATGTGATGATGCCGGTCATGGATGGGCTGGAAGCAACAAAAGCAATTCGTATGCTGGAACGTGAAGATGCCAAAAAGATTCCAATCATTGCCATGACGGCAAATGCTTTTGAGGAAGATCGGAAAGCATGTCTGGAGGCCGGGATGAATGAACATATTGGAAAGCCGATTGATATTCCGCGATTAAAAAGAGCGATCACAAAACTGCTGACAAAAAAGGGGTAGTAAACGCAAAAACATAATCATTCATTGAAATTAAGAAAAACTATAGTAATTTTATTAGGACTTTTGATATTTAGCAGTCACCCTGGCAGGGTGCAAAAACACAGATAACACGAAAGAAGAAACCGAAAAGCCTGTTATTACCCTCGGCAGCGACAGCTATCCACCATACAATTATCTGAATGAGGATGGTGTACCGACAGGAATTGATGTAGAACTGGCTACGGAAGCATTCAAAAGAATGGGATAACAGGTGAAGGTTGTCCAGATCAACTGGGAGGAGAAAAAAGAACTGGTGGAGAGCGGCGAGATTGATTGTATCATGGGCTGTTTTTTCTATGGAAGGACGTCTTGACGATTACCGCTGTCCAGTCCACAACCAAACCGGAAAGCATCTTTCTGAACCGGACGGATGAGAGGATCCCAAAGCTGGGAAATCTGATCATCCTGGGACACCGGGAGCTGATCTATACGTTTCTGGGAAAAGGATATGTAGATGCGGTTGCTGCACACGAGGAATCTATCGTTCAGTATAGGAAGGATTATGATGCAAGCTTCCGTATCCTGGAAGAGCCTCTGATGATCACCGGAATAGGCGTTGCTTTTGCAAAAGAGGATGACAGGGGAATCTGTGAGCAGATGGGCCAGACACAGGAAGAGATGCGTCTGGATGGCACATCCCTGAAAATCATTGAAAAATATCTGGATGATCCCCAGAAGTATCTGGAGGTGGATGATCTTGGATATTAAGAGAAAGAAAAAAGAAAAACGGATCCAGCTGTTCGGCGGTCTGATTGGAGTCTGTGTGGCTGTAGCCTCTCTGTTTTATTTCTTCCACGCAGAAAAAGCAGAAGCAGAGAAAAGAATGGTGGAGATTGTAAACTATGTGAAAGTGCAGTGTTCCACTACACCCATTATAATGAATCTTCGGAATCCAAAAGTCTCCTCCGTGCCATTGAAAGTGCCAGACAAATGAGTACAAATATTAAAATGGAAACAGAAAACGGCGGTCAGCTAAGCCGGGATTTCCTGAAGGAAAACCTGCAGACTCTATGGGTGGATGGTATCATTGTACTGGATGCAGAAGGAAAGACGGACTGTGAATACAGCACGGATGAGTCTCTGGCTAATGAGATTACGGAGTATCTGCAAAAAGAAATTATCATGGATTTTGCCGGATATGAAGAAAGAAGCTATTCGGAACGGTTTACCAGGGAAGATGGATCCTTTATTGACATTGCAGCCTGTGCCAGAAAAGATGCACCAGGTATCGTTGCGACCTATTATTACACATCTCCTGAATTTGCCAGAAACTATACACTGACGATACAGGGGCTTTTAAATGGTTATAGTATCCAGAAAGATGGAACGATTATCGTTGCAGACGACGGAATCGTTGTTGCCAGCAATAATGAGAGCCTGTTGGGACAGAATACAGCCGACAACGAAGTTGTTCAGGCAATGAAAAAGCATACAGACAGTCAGCATATCTATCATTTTAGGAAGGAAGGAATTGGATGTTATGGAATCATGCTGAAACAGCGTGATTATTATATCTACGCATATCTTCCGGATACGGAAGTGTTTTATAACCTTCCATTAAGTGTGATAAGCGTTATTTTTCTTTATTTTCTGATGTTTAGTATATTCTGGTTCTGGACATACAGAACCAATCTGGCGCACCGGAAACAGGAACAGGAAAAAGATGAAAAATATAAAGCAGAACTTCTGACAGCAGCAAAAAAGGCAGAAGCCGCCAATGAGGCAAAAACAGAGTTCCTTCATCGTATGAGCCACGATATCAGGACTCCGATTAATGGAATCTACGGTTTGATTAATATGGCAGACCATTATGCAGATGATATGGAGAAGCAGAAGGAATACAGGACAAAGGTGAAAGAGGCATCCAATCTGTTGCTGGAACTGGTAAATGATGTTCTGGACATGAGTAAGCTGGAGTCGGGTGAAGTTGTTCTGGAAGAGAGTCCATTTAATCTGAGCAAAATTTCTGAGGAAGTGCTTGTTGTAATTGAACAGATTGCTGCAGAACAGAATATCCGGATTGTATGGGAGAAAAAAGAAATCATATACCGTGATCTTATTGGAAGTCCGGGGTATGTAAAACGTGTGATGATGAATATCCTGTCCAATGCAGTGAAATATAACAGAGAAAATGGACATATTTATCTTAGCTGCATGGAAATCCCATCCGAACAGCCAGGAATGACGACAATGGAATTTATCTGCCGGGATACAGGAATCGGAATGACTGAGGAGTTCCAGAAACATATTTTTGAACCATTTGCACAGGAATATACGGGAAGCCGCACAAAGTTTGTCGGAACCGGACTGGGAATGGCCATTGCAAGGAAGCTGGTCGAGAAAATGGGTGGAACCATTACTTTTGAAAGTGAAAAAGGCGTAGGGACGACATTTGTGATCCGAGTTCCATTTAAAATAGATCCGGATGCGGATAAACGTGAAGAACAGAAGGAGGTATCCGAAAAATCTATAAAGGGATTGCATATTCTGCTGGCGGAAGATAATGAGCTGAATATGGAAATCGCTGAATTTATGCTTCAGAATGAGGGCGCTGACGTGACCAAAGCATGGAATGGGCAGGAAGCGGTTGAGCTGTTCAGAAAAAGTGAACCCGGTGAATTTGATGTCATTCTTATGGACATTATGATGCCGGTCATGAATGGTTATGAAGCTACAAAGATGATTAGGTCTCTGGACAGAGAGGATGCAAAGAAAATACCGATCATTGCAATGACAGCAAATGCGTTCACGGAGGACAGAATAAGGGCAAAAGAAGCAGGGATGAATGAACATGTTGCTAAGCCTGTTGATGTGGAATTACTGATGAAAGTAATTTATAGCGGGAGTGCTATGAAGCATTAATAGTACATGAGAAAACAAGGAGGAATTCAGTTGTTGGAGAAAGCGGTTCAGGCTGCAATATATGAAAAAGCTCTTAAAAATCATTATATAGAAATCCTGTACATTGATTTTGAAGATACTCATGCGTTATGCATCTGGCAATATAGATGATCTTAATCGGATAAAACAGCAGATGACGATGGAAGCAATCACACAGGGAACAGCAGAACACATCATGCATCATGTTATGATCAATTTTATACTGAATGGTGAGATGCGTTTCATGCAGTTTGACTTTACAAGAGAAAGTGCAGATACAAAAAATGTTTTCCTGTTTGTGGAGGACTATACAGTTCCACAGCAGTAGATGATGATGCTGCTGGAAAAAAGCTGGTTCTATAACAGAACCAGCTTTTTTGTGTATTCATGGACGAACTGTGTCCCTGTTTTGTGAGAACGGACAGTCTCGTAAAAAAGAGAGGCCTGTATATCGCTCTCAAAGGCGGCAAGTGCATCGCCGGTAAGAAGCCGCGGGGCGTCGGCTGCCTTGGCAATGAGCGGCAGAGAAGAACGTCTTCTAATCTCTTTTAACAATGCACCGGCACTTTTTCGGAAACCGAGAACACGGTTATAGCCGGCCGGGTACAATGTTTTCTGGTTCAGAAGCAGATGCATCAGGGCGCGGCTGATGCGGGTATACGTCATTTCCTTTGTTTTAAGCTGCATGGCGAATTCTGAAAATGAGGAGCATGCGTGGCGCTGGCGGAGGATGCGGTTGGCAAGATCCGGCGAGAGGTCGAGACAGGAGGAGAGAGATCCCTTCGTCTCCGTGAGGAGCCGTGCGGCGAGGAGCAGGCTGAAATCATCGGCGGTCAACAGTCCATGAGATGCGACGGCATTCTGAAAAGCGTGAAAGACCGCTTCTGGCATGCAGGAGGCGAGCGCGGACAGTTCCAGATCCTTATGCGGATTGGAAAAAAGAAGATTCCGCATTGCTGTAGCAGAAGGGAGTGCATGTGTGAAAAGCGCTCCTTCGTGGTAGCCGCTGCCCTCCCGGCGGATCGTTACCGGCCGAATGCGGCTTTGTGACAGCAGAAGTGCCTGGACATATTCAATGCCTAAAATATTGTTTGGTTCTTTTAAAAAGGTATCAAGTTCTTCTTTTGAAAGCGAAGAGAAGGAAGCGCTGTCAGAAAAATAAGCGGAAAGTGCCTGTGCGCGCGCCGTCGGGAAGGAAAGTCCGTTCCGAAGCAGACCGGAGAGCAGCTCACGGTATTCCTCCGGCTCGTGGAGCAGAATATCAGCGAGTTCCAGAAACGGCGCCGTGTCTCCGTATTCACTGCCAAAGCAGAGAAAATCGACACAGCCAAGCGCAGTAAGAAGCGATACCGCCCCGCGTGCAAAATGCTGCGCACTGCCGAGCGCAAAGTGACACGGAAGCTGCAGCACAAGGTCCGCGCCGCCAAGAAGCGCCAGCTCCGCACGGTCGTGTTGGTCAAGAATCGCAGGTGCGCCGCGCTGGACGAAATCGCCGCTCATAATCACGACAAGATAGTCTGCCCCGGTCAGCTCCCTGGCTTTTGCCAGCTGATAAGCATGGCCGTTATGAAAAGGATTATATTCTGCAATGACTGCGGTAATGGTCATAAAACGTACCTTCTTTCGAAAAAAATAGCACGATTCCAAATAGAGAGGAACCGCGGATCACATAGCCCTATCGTAACAAAAACAGAAAAGGAATGCAAGAATTCCTCCGTTTTGGATTTTTTGTCCAGTTGTTTTGAATTTTATACTTGCGAAAGGGCAAAAAGCGTACTACAATGAGAATATCGAGTAAATTTATCGAAAGGAGTCAAAAGATCATGGGATTTATTGACACAATTAAAGCAAGAGCAAAAGCAGACAAAAAAACAATTGTACTGCCAGAGTCAGAAGACAGAAGAACATATGAGGCTGCTGCACAGATCCTGAAAGAGGACCTTGCAAATCTGATCATCATCGGAAGCGAAGAGGCAGTAAAGAAAGGCAGCGAGGGACTGGATGTCTCCAAAGCTACTATTGTAGATCCAGAGAAAAACGAGAAAACACAGGCTTATGTAGATAAGCTGGTAGAGCTTCGTGCAAAGAAAGGCATGACTCCGGAGAAAGCAAGAGAGACCATCCTGAATGACTATACATATTATGGCGTTATGATGGTTAAAATGGGAGATGCAGACGGACTTGTTTCCGGTGCCTGCCATTCTACCGCAAACACCTTACGTCCATGCCTGCAGATCTTAAAGACCAAACCAGGCACAAAACTCGTATCCGCATTCTTCCTGATGGTAGTTCCGGACTGCGAGTACGGCGATGACGGTGTATTCGTATTCGGTGACTGTGGTCTGAACCAGAACCCGAATCCGGAAGAGCTGGCTGCAATCGCAGAGTCTTCCGCAGAGTCCTACCGCATGCTGACCGGAAACGAGCCAAGAGTTGCTATGCTTTCCCACTCCTCCAAAGGAAGTGCAAAACATGCTGATGTAGACAAAGTTGTTGAGGCTACTAGAATTGCAAAAGAAGCAAACCCGGATCTCGCACTCGACGGCGAGCTGCAGCTTGATGCCGCTATCGTTCCAAGCGTAGGTGCATCCAAAGCTCCGGACAGCAAAGTAGCAGGAAAAGCAAACGTTCTGATCTTCCCGGATCTGGATGCCGGAAACATCGGATACAAACTGGTACAGAGACTGGCAAAAGCAGAAGCATACGGCCCAATGACGCAGGGGATCGCAGCTCCAGTCAACGATCTGTCCCGTGGATGCTCCGCAGAGGATATCGTTGGTGTTGTAGCAATCACTGCTGTACAGTGCCAGGCACAGTAAGCACGAAATAAAACCAATTACAAGCGGTTTTCTGGCCGGCTGCGGAGAACAGGCCGGCCAGAAGTTTTAATAAGAATTTTAAAATAGGAGAATTTAGAAATGAACGTATTAGTAGTAAACTGCGGAAGTTCCTCTCTGAAATTCCAGCTGATCAATTACGATAACCGTGACGTCCTGGCAAAAGGACTCTGTGAGAGAATCGGTATCGACGGACGCCTCGTTTATGAGCCAAAGAACGGCGAAAAAGAGGTAACAGAAGCAGCAATGCCGACACACGTAGAGGCAATCCAGATGGTTCTGGACGCTCTGGTAAACGAGAAGAGCGGCGTCATCAAGAGCCTGGAAGAAGTAGATGCCATCGGACACCGCGTTCTGCACGGCGGAATGAAGATCACAAACTCTGTTATCATCGATGACGAAGTAATCAAAGTTATCGAGGAGTGCGCTGACCTCGGTCCTCTGCACAATCCGGCAAACCTGATGGGAATCAATGCCTGCATGAAACTGATGCCGGGCGTTCCGAACGTAGCAGTATTTGATACCGCATTCCATCAGACCATGCCTCCGAAAGCATATATGTACGGTATTCCGAAAGAGTACTATGAGAAATACGCAATCCGTAAATACGGCTTCCACGGAACTTCTCATAAATTCGTATCCAAGAGAACCGCAGAGTTCCTTGGCAAAGACTACAACGATCTGAAGATCATCGTATGCCATATGGGAAATGGTGCTTCCCTTTCCGCTGTAAAGAACGGCAAATGTGTAGATACCTCCATGGGCCTTACCCCGCTCGAAGGTGTGATCATGGGAACGTTCCGGAGATATCGATCCGGCTTTTGTTGAGTATCTGTGCAACAAAGAGAACCTGACCGTATCCGAGGTTCTGAACATTCTGAACAAGAAATCCGGTATGCTCGGCATGACCGGCATCTCCAGCGATTACCGTGATGTATCTGCAGCAGCAGAGGCAGGCAATCAGGATGCCATCAACTGTCTGGAAGCATACGCTTACCGCATTATCAAATACATCGGTTCCTACATCGCAGCTATGGGTGGCGTAGATGTGATCACCTTCACCGCAGGCCTTGGAGAGAACGCTATTCCGCTTCGTGAGACCATCTGCAAAGCATTTGAGTTCATGGGTCTGGAATTCGATTCTGAGGCAAATAACTGCCGCGGCGTTGAGAAGATCATCACCAAAGAAGGCTCCAAGATTACAGCATGCGTGATCCCGACCAACGAGGAAATCGCAATCTGCGAGGAGACTGTAGAGTTAGTAAAAGGAAAATAAAAAATAATTCAAAAAGCAGTTGACAATTCTTACCTTCCCGGGTATAATTGGTAAAGTGTGATTAGGAGAACAATATGAAAATCAGTCTGACCAAGTTATTTGCGCAGGACGGAAAGTCCGAAAAGTATGAAATTCCGCTTACATCCGAAACTTTTTCGATCGGCGGGCAGGACTATCGGGTAATCGAAAAACATCCTGTTATCCTTGGCCTTACGCATGAAGGCAATCGTGTGATCACGATCACCGGCAGCGCAGACCTTACAATGGAGATTCCATGTGCAAGATGCCTGACACCGGTAGCGACTCCATTCCAGCTCAAGTTCGATCTGCAGATTGATCTGAATCTGTCAGAGGAAGAACGCGAGGAAAAAGAAGAGGACTCTTCGTTTGTGGAGGGAGACGCACTCGATGTGGAAGAACTGGTTCGTAATGAACTCATAGTCCAATGGCCGATTCGAGTGCTGTGTAAAGATGACTGTAAAGGAATCTGCAGCCGTTGTGGTGCGAATCTGAATATTCAGACCTGTGATTGTGATACCACAGGGCTAGACCCCCGAATGGCTGCAATCAAAGATATATTCAGCAAATTTAAGGAGGTGTAACTATGTCCATTTGTCCTAAGAATAAATCTTCCAAAGCAAGACGCGATAAGAGAAGAGCAAACTGGAAAATGTCTGCTCCGAACCTTGTAAAATGCAGCAAATGTGGTGCTCTTATGATGCCGCACAGAGTTTGCAAAGCTTGTGGTTCTTACAACAAAAAAGAAGTCGTTGCAATGGACTAATATCCATCAGTCGGAATTGATCCGCTGGATCGATTCCGATTTGCAATGCAACGAAGAGGCTCCCGGTATCCGGGAGCTTTTTTGCGTTTCCGTAGGCCGCATATAAAAGATTTGACGCGATGCATTGGGATGTGCTATAATGGTCTCGTTGAAAAATGAAATAATATTGCAACATTTTCGTAACAATTATAAAAAGGAGTGCAAAGCATATGAAGAATAGACGAGTAATGTTTCTGGCAGCATGCATGTGCAGTGTAGTATTCCTCTCAGGATGTTCCACAGACAGTCTGATGGATAAAATGATGGGAACCACGACGACGGTTTCGTCTTCGGCCAGTGTAGATATTTCAAAAGAGGACAGCGATGCTGTTCATGTAGATGCCAGTCTGGAAAAGCCGGCTTTTACAGTGAATCCGGTGGAGAGTCTGGAAATAGAGTCTGGAAGTACCAATGGAAAGCTGACCTGTGAAGCAACGGTTTCCAGCGGCGGCACGGTGACGTATCAGTGGTATAAAAACAACGTCAATTCCAATGGAGGCGGAACTCTGATCGAGGGTGCGACAGACACAACGTATGTGCCGGATACTACAACAGAGGGAACAGATTATTACTATGTTGTAGCAACAAATACGGTTGATAAAACCGTTTCGATGGCGACAAGTACCGTTGCACAGGTAACTGTCGTTCCGGCTGGACAGTGGATTCAGGATGATACAGGGTGGTGGTACAAAAACAATGACGGCAGTTATCCGACATCCGCATGGAAAAATATCGGCGGATTCTGGTATGCATTCGATGGGAACGGCTATATGCGGACCGGCTGGTTTCAAGACGGAGACTCTTGGTATTATCTGGCGGATGACGGCAAGATGCAGACCGGCTGGATTACGGTAGATGGAAAAGAGTATTATCTGGAAGACAGCGGCCAAATGGCACATGACACAACCGTAGACGGGAAAGAACTTGGCTCTGATGGTGCAAAAGTTTCTTAAAAAGAAGATTTTGAAAAGAATTTTCAAGGATATCTGAAAAGAAAAAAACAGGAGTGGATGGATTCTGCAAGAAAGCGGGGTTCTTCCGCTCCTGTTTGTTCTGCAGGAGAAAACAGCGGAGGGCATTTATGCTTGATTTTTGCAAAGGAGTTTAGTATAGTTAATACAGCACTTGCATAAGTGCTTTTAGAGCGTGGTTGAAAACGGTTTTTTGAAAGAAAAAGAGTTTTCAAACGCGCTTTAGAAAAGAGAAAAGAGGAAAAAGCATGAGTGACTTAGTCAGAGTTGCAGTGGACGCGATGGGCGGCGATTATGCGCCTGTGGAGCCGGTAAAAGGCGCCATTGAGGCCGTAAACGCAGATGAACGCGTCAAAGTCCAGCTGGTCGGCCAGGTGGATGTCATCGAAAAAGAACTGCAGAAATATACGTACCCGAAGGAGCGGGTTGAGATCGTTCCGGCAACCGAGATCATTGAGACGGGAGAGCCGCCGGTCAATGCGATCCGTCATAAAAAGGATTCTTCGATCGTTGTCGGCATGAAGAAAGTGCGCTACGGAGAGGCAGACGCGTTTGTCTCATCCGGAAGCACCGGAGCAGTCCTGGTCGGCGGACAGACGATCGTAGGACGCATCAAAGGCGTAGAGCGCCCGCCGCTGGCTCCGCTGATCCCGACGAAAGACGGTGTATCCCTTCTGATCGACTGCGGTGCGAATGTTGATGCAAGACCGTCCCATCTGGTGCAGTTTGCCATGATGGGTTCCATCTATATGGAACACGTTGTCGGCATTAAAAATCCGCGTGTGGGAATCGTGAATATCGGTGTGGAAGAAGAAAAAGGAAACGCGCTCGTCAAAGAGACGTATCCGCTTCTGAAAGAAAACCCGTATATCAACTTTGTCGGCAGTATCGAAGCAAGAGAAATTCCAAACGGAGCCGCAGACGTTGTTGTCTGTGAGGCGTTTGTCGGAAACGTTATCTTAAAGCTGTATGAGGGCGTCGGCGCGACCCTGATTTCCAAGGTAAAACAGGGCATGATGACATCTCTGCGCAGTAAAATCGGAGCCCTTCTTGTGAAACCGGCGCTGAAAGAGACACTGAAGTCTTTTGATGCCAGTGAGTACGGCGGAGCACCGCTGCTTGGCTTAAAAGGACTCGTTGTAAAAACGCACGGAAGCTCAAAAGCCAACGAATTTAAAAATTCCATTCTCCAGTGCATTTCATTCAGCGAGGAGAAGATTCCGCAGAAAGTGCAGGAGCATCTGGCAGACTATAAGAGCAGCAGGGAGGCAGCGAAAGATGGAGTTTGAAAAATTACAGGAGATCATTGCGGATGTATTAAACGTAGATCCGAATGAAGTAACCATGGAGACAACCTTTGCAGATGATCTGGGAGCGGATTCCCTGGATGTATTTCAGATTGTGATGGGAATTGAAGAAGAATTTGATATCCAGATCGAAGCAGAAGAAGCAGAGCACATCGTATCGGTTGAGGATGCGGTGGAAGCGATCAAAAAGAAACTGGCAGAATAATAGAAAATGGCGAAGGGGCTGTTTGCTAAAGGACAGCCCCTTTGTTACCGTCCGCAGAACACCTGCAAACGGTAACTATGAGGAAGGACAGGCTTAAAACAGGTTATGAATAATATTGATAAACTCGTGGATTTGGAAAAGAAAATCCAGTATAAATTTCAGAATTTCGGACTGCTGGAGATGGCGATGCGCCATTCTTCCTACGCAAATGAGCACCATATGGAGCGCCTGGAGTGCAACGAGCGTCTGGAGTTCTTAGGAGATGCCGTGCTGGAAGTTGTATCCAGCGAATTTTTATACAAGACATTCCCGCGTCTCCCGGAGGGCGAGATGACGAAAAAACGCGCCAGCCTCGTCTGTGAACCGGCACTGGCATTCTGTGCCCGTGAGATTGACCTTGGCAGCTTTCTGCTCCTTGGAAAGGGCGAGGAGGCAACCGGCGGCCGTCACCGCGATTCCATCGTTTCGGATGCCATGGAGGCAACGATCGGTGCGATTTTCCTGGACGGCGGCTTTGAACCGGCAAAAACGTTCGTTCTGAACTATATCTTAAACGATATCGAACACAAACAGCTTTTCTACGACAGCAAAACGATTCTGCAGGAGCTGATCCAGGGTGAGACGGATGAAGAGATTGTTTACACCATCTTAAAAGAAGAGGGACCGGATCACGACAAGAGCTTCTGGGCACAGGTCAGCGTCGGAAAGAAAGCGCTCGGTACCGGAAAGGGCAGAACGAAAAAAGCGGCAGAACAGGCAGCGGCATACGATGCAATTCTTGCCAGAAAAAAAGCGTAGGTGAATTATGTATCTCAAATCCATTGAAATGCAGGGATTTAAGTCGTTTGCCAACAAAACCATTCTGCAGTTCCACGACGGTATTACCGGCGTTGTAGGGCCGAACGGCAGTGGAAAGAGCAATGTTGGCGATGCGGTGCGCTGGGTGCTCGGCGAACAGAGCGCCAAGCAGCTCCGCGGCGGAAATATGCAGGATGTTATTTTCTCCGGAACCGAGACGAGAAAGCCGCTCGGCTACGCGTCGGTTGCAATTACACTCGACAATTCCGACCACAAGCTGAATGTCGATTTCGAGGAAGTCACGGTGACGAGACGGCTCTACCGCTCCGGTGAGAGCGAGTATCTGATGAACGGCGCATCGTGCCGGTTAAAGGACATCAACGAGCTGTTCTACGATACCGGTATCGGAAAAGAAGGCTATTCCATCATCGGACAGGGTCAGATTGATAAGATTTTAAGTGGTAAGCCGGAAGAGCGCCGGGAGCTGTTTGACGAGGCGGCAGGAATTGTCAAATTCAAGAGAAGGAAGGCCGTGACCGAAAAGAAGCTGGCGGAAGAGCAGCAGAATCTGGTGCGCGTCAACGACATTCTCTCGGAACTGACAAGGCAGTTAGAGCCGCTGGAACGCCAGTCTGAGACGGCAAAGATTTATTTAAAGAAGAAAGAGGAATTAAAGATCCTCGATATCAATATGTTTCTGCTCGAGATGGAGCGCATCCGGAACGATCTCGCGAAAGTAGAAGACCGGTACCGGATTGCAGAAGAGCAGTTAAAGAGCACGAAAGAGGCTTTTGAGCATACGAAGCAGGAGTATGAAAAGCTGGAACAGGAGCAGGAAAAACTGGACCAGACGATTCTTTCTGCGCGCGATCAGGCGGGGGAGAATGCACTGAAACGCCAGCAGCTCGAAAACCAGATCGAGGTGTTGAACGAGCAGATTCATGCATCGGAGAGGAACAGCGACACATTAAGAGGACGTCTGGAGGCGATCCGCGCGGAGAGCCGCACAAAGACGGCAGAAAAAAATACATATCAGGCAGAAAAGGACGGACTTCATGAAGCACTTCTTGGGTCAGAGACGGAAAAGAGTGAGAAAGAGGCCGCTCTCTCGGAATGCCAGGAGCAGATCCAGGCAGTCGAGCTGCAGAGTGAACAGGATAAGAGCGAAGTCATCGGCCTTCTGAACCAGCGGGGTTCCACGAAGGGAAAAATGCAGCGCTACGATGCGATGCTCGAGCAGATCGGCATCCGAAAGGCAGAATTAAGCCAGAGGGTGCTGCATTTAAAGACGAGCGAGTCCGAACAGAACGGGCAGATGGAAGAACTGCAGAACGCGTTTGAAGCGCTCGGAGAGACGGTAAGCAGCCTGAAACAGCAGTACCAGGAGGCAGATCAGAAGATTACCGCGCTGACGGCGGATCTCTCGAACCAGACGAAAGAGATGGAAGCCGGCCAGACCAATTACCACAGAGAAGCGTCAAGGCTCGAATCCTTAAAGAACATCACCGAGCGGTACGACGGCTATGGAAACAGTATTCGGAAGGTCATGGAGCAGAAAGACCGGAATCCCGGCATCCACGGCGTTGTGGCGGATCTTCTGCAGGCGGAGAAAAAGTACGAGATGGCGATCGAGACCGCACTTGGCGGCAGCATTCAGAATATTGTCACCGACAATGAGGCGACGGCGAAATACCTGATTGAATACCTGAAACGGGGCCATTTCGGCCGTGCGACGTTCCTTCCGCTCACCAGTATGCGCGGGAAAAAAACGCAGGTGAATGAGGATGCGGCAAGAGAAACCGGTGTGCTTGGTGTGGCAAATGCACTTGTTTCGTACGACCCGGTGTATGAGGGCCTTGTGGCACAGTTGCTTGGAAGAACGCTGGTGGTCGACACGATCGACCATGCCATTGTGATCCAGCGGAAATACCGTCAGACGCTCCGCATGGTAACCCTCGAGGGCGAGCTCTTGAGCCCGGGCGGTTCCATGACAGGAGGTTCGTTCCGGAACAACAGCAACCTGCTCGGAAGACGGCGTGAGATTGAGGAACTCGAAAAGAGCGTACAGGGTCTTGCGAAGGAACTGCGGGAAATCCAGCAGGAACTTGAAGAGAAGAAAAATAAGCGGAATGAAATCCGTGATCTCCGCACCGAGCTGAATGAAAAACTGCAGCGGCAGTACATCGAGCAGAATACGGTGCGCCTGAATCTGGAAAAAGCGCGCGAGAAAAAGACGGAAATCCGTCTGGATTTTGAAGCGCTTCAGAAGGAGAGTCTCGAGATTGAAAATCAGATCGCCGAGATTGAGCGGAACCGGAAAGTCATCGGTCAGGAAATGCAGGAATCGGTGGAGCGGGAAAGCACGCTGCAGGAGAATATCCAGAAGGCGCAGGAGGCGCTTACAGGGCTTCGCCGCCGGGAAGCAGAATATACGAAGGATCTTGAAGAAATCCGGTTAAATTACGCAAATCTGTCCCAGAAGGATGGATTCCTTGCCCAGAACATCCGCCGTCTTGAGGAAGAGACGGGAAAACTGGAAGCGGAAAGCCGCACCATGCTGGAAAAAGCGGCGGAGGAAAAAGACGATGTCAAAAGGAAACAGCAGGACATCGTGGAGATCCAGAAGACGATTGCAGCAGCAGTGCAGGCAAAAGAAGAGGAAGACCGCCGGATTGTGGAACTGCAGGAGAAAAAAGAAGCATTAAGCGCAGATCACAAAGAATTTTTCGAGAAGCGGGATCAGCTCTCCGACCATATTTCCCTGATGGACAAAGAGTGCTTCCGTCTGAACAGCCAGAAAGAAAAGCTGGAGGAGACAAAAGAGGCACAGACCTCGTATCTCTGGGAAGAGTACGAAGTGACACCGGGCCACGCAAGAGAGTTCCAGATGGAGGAGATTCCGGAGCGCAGTGAATTAAAACGGTGTGTGCTGGAAGTAAAAGATGCGATCCGGAAACTTGGCTCTGTCAATGTGAATGCGATTGAGGAGTACAAAGAGATTTCGGAGCGCCACGCCTTTCTCGATGCACAGCACACCGATCTTGTCAAGGCGGCGGAGACACTGCAGGGCATCATCGATGAGCTGGATGCCGGTATGCGCAAGCAGTTCACGGAAAAATTCGAGGAGATCCGGAAAGAGTTTGACCGCGTGTTCCGCCAGCTGTTCGGCGGCGGAAAGGGAACGCTGGAGCTCGAGGAGGACACGGATGTACTCGAGGCAGGTATCCGCATCATTTCCCAGCCGCCGGGAAAGAAACTGCAGAATATGATGCAGCTCTCCGGAGGCGAGAAGGCACTGACCGCGATTGCGCTGCTTTTTGCAATCCAGAACTTAAAGCCGTCCCCGTTCTGTTTACTTGACGAGATCGAGGCGGCGCTCGACGATTCCAACGTAACGCGTTTTGCGCAGTATCTGCATAAGCTGACAAAAAATACCCAGTTCATCGTCATCACCCACAGGCGCGGTACGATGACGGCGGCAGACCGTCTGTACGGCATCACGATGCAGGAGAAGGGTGTTTCTACCCTTGTTTCTGTCGATTTGATCGAGGGAGAACTGGACAAATAGAAACGAATAAGATACAATACGAAAGAAGTAAGATAGAAAAGATAAAGGGAGGCGAACGGTATGGCGGAGGAGAAAGTAGGCTTTTTCAAACGTCTTGTCAACGGTCTGACGAAGACCCGAGACAGCATTGTAGCTGGAATTGATTCTATTTTCAGCGGCTATTCCAATATTGATGACGATTTTTATGAGGAGATCGAGGAGATTCTCGTCATGGGAGATATCGGCATCAATACAACGACCAAAATTATTGACCACTTAAAAGAGCGGGTGGCAGAAGAGCACATTACCGATCCGGCAGAGTGCAAACAGCTTCTGATCGAGAGCATCAAAAAACAGATGGATGTAGGCGATACAGCCTATGAATTTGAAAACCGGAAATCGGTAGTGCTGGTGATCGGTGTCAATGGAGTCGGAAAAACGACCTCCGTCGGAAAGCTGGCCGGCCTTCTGAAGGATCAGGGCAAAAAGGTTGTTCTTGCGGCAGCAGATACGTTCCGTGCAGCGGCAGGCGAGCAGCTCACGGAGTGGGCGCACCGCGCCGGCGTGGATATCATCGGCGGACAGAACGGAGCAGATCCGGCGTCCATCGTGTACGATGCAGTCGCAGCGGCAAAAGCCAGAAATGCGGATGTGCTGATCTGTGATACGGCAGGAAGACTTCACAACAAGAAGAACCTGATGGAAGAGCTCCACAAGATTTACCGGATTCTGGAAAAAGAGTACCCAGAGGCATACCTGGAAACGCTGGTGGTGCTGGATGGTACCACGGGCCAGAATGCGCTGCAGCAGGCAAGACAGTTTGCAGAAGTGGCAAATGTCACCGGTATCATTCTGACGAAGCTGGACGGAACTGCAAAGGGCGGTATCGCCGTTGCCATCCAGTCCGAGCTTGATATTCCGGTCAAATACATCGGCGTGGGCGAGAGCATCCACGATCTACAGAAATTTGATGCAGACCAGTTTGTAAATGCACTGTTCCATACATCCGAAGAGAATGCTTAAAAAAGACAACAAGGAGAAAAGACTATGGCAGAAGAAATGCTGACACTCCCGAAATTTGAGGAAGCGTCTGAAATCGTAAAAAAAGTAACACAGGAGACCAAACTGGTTTACAGCAAATATTTCAGCGAGCAGACGGGAAATAAAGTCTACTTAAAACCGGAAAATATGCAGCTGACCGGCGCCTATAAGCTGCGCGGCGCCTATTACAAAATCAGCACCTTAAGTGAAGAGGAGCGCGCAAAAGGACTGATCACCGCATCTGCAGGAAACCATGCACAGGGCGTTGCGTATGCGGCAAAATGCTACGGTGCAAAGGCTGTCATCGTAATGCCGACTACCACACCGCTCATCAAAGTAGAGCGTACCCAGAGCTACGGCGCTGAGGTTGTTCTGTACGGAGATGTGTACGATGAGGCATGTGCAAAAGCATACGAGCTTGCAGCAGAGCATGGCTATACCTTTATTCACCCGTTCGATGATCTGACCGTTGCAACCGGCCAGGGAACCATCGCTATGGAAGTGATTCAGGAGCTTCCGCTCGTAGATTATATCCTTGTTCCGATCGGAGGAGGCGGACTGGCTACCGGTGTTTCCACACTGGCAAAACTGCTGAAACCAAACATCAAAGTCATTGGTGTTGAGCCGTCCGGAGCAGCCTGTATGAAGGCTTCTTTTGAAAAAGGCGAGGTAACGACCGTATCTCCTGTCAGCACAATTGCAGACGGTACTGCAGTACAGACACCGGGATCCAAGATTTTCCCGTATGTAAGACAGAACCTGGACGAGATCATTACCGTGGATGATGATGAGCTGATCGTAGCATTCCTTGATATGGTAGAAAACCACAAGATGATCGTTGAGAACTCCGGTCTTCTGACTGTGGCTGCATTAAAGCATCTGGATGTCAAGGGCAAAAAGATTGTTTCGATCTTAAGCGGCGGAAATATGGACGTCATCACCATGTCTTCCGTGATCCAGAACGGACTGATCCAGAGAGACCGTATCTTTACTGTATCCGTTCTTCTGCCGGATAAACCAGGCGAGCTGGTACGCGTTTCCCAGGTGATTGCAAACGAGAACGGAAACGTCATCAAACTGGACCACAACCAGTTCTTCACAACGAACAGAAGTGCTGCAGTAGAGCTCCGCATCACAATGGAGGCATTCGGCACCGATCACAAGAACCGTATTGTCAAAGCACTGGAAGAGGCTGGCTATACACCGAAGATTGTAAGACCGAACCTGTAAAAACAGAAATTGCAGAGAAAATTCTGAAAAAAAGAAAAATAAGAAATCAGAGGGATCCGGAAAGGAATTTCCTCTGATTTTTTTTGAGCAGGAAAAAACCCTTGCATGCACAAGGGTTTTCATTCTGCGGAAGATGGGACTTGAACCCACACGATCGCAATGACCACCAGATCCTTAGTCTGGCCTGTCTGCCAATTCCAGCACTTCCGCATGCTCTTTAAGTTTTTGTCATCTCGCTGACGACAAGATGTATTATAGCACCAGAATTGTGAGACGTCAACACTTTTTTTGAAAAAATTTGAAAAATTTGAAAAATAAAAAAGGAAATCGGAAACGGGCACCGAATATAGGAAATAGGGGGACAGTGGAAACAGATCCTATTGTCCAGTCAACAGTGAAACGGACGGGTTTCACTGTGAGGAAACTGTTGCAGGCATATTACCGGGAAAGAGGTGGTCTTCGCTTGAACTTGAGGGAATCATTTGAAGAACGGGAATTTCAGGAGCTTGGCCCCTATGCGGCGCACAGCCGGAATTCCAGAGGAAGGGACCGATATGAACCGGAGTGTGACATCCGTACCGTTTACCAGAGAGACCGGGACCGGATTCTCCACTCAAAAGCTTTTCGCAGAATGAAAGACAAAACGCAGGTGTTTCTCGCTGCGCATGGCGACCATTACCGTACCCGCCTGACGCACACGCTCGAGGTGTCCCAGATCGCCCGTACGATTGCGCGGGCACTGAATCTGAATGAAGATCTGACCGAAGCCATTGCGCTCGGCCACGATCTCGGACACACGCCGTTTGGCCATTCCGGGGAAGCGGCGCTCAATGCGGTGCATCCCGGGGGCTTCCGCCACGCGGAACAGAGCGTCCGTGTCGTGGAGGTTCTGGAAAAGGAAGGACAGGGCCTGAACCTGACCTGGGAAGTGCGGGATGGAATTCTGAACCACCGCACGGCGGGAAAGCCGTCGACCCTGGAGGGACAGGTTGTGCGTCTCTGCGACAAGATCGCCTATATCCACCACGATATGGACGATGCCATCCGTGCCGGCATTTTAAGCGAGGATGACATCCCGATTACGATCCGCGTCGTCCTTGGCGATACATGCCGCGAGCGGCTCAATACGCTGATCCACGACATTGTGGAGCAGAGCCGCGGAACGGAGTATGTGCGCCAGTCGGCGGAGATTGCCGAGGGCATGCGCATGCTGCGGGAGTTGATGTTCGCGAACGTCTACCGCAACCCGGAGGCGAAAAAAGAGGAGGAGAAGGCAAAGAAGATGCTGATTTCCCTCTACACCTACTACCAGGAGCACCCGGAACAGATGTCCCGCGAGTACCGGAATCTGATCGGGTGCGGCGAGGACAAGACACAGGTGGTATGCGACTACATTGCCGGTATGACCGATCAGTATTCCATGCACAAATACGAGGAGCTGTTC
>OMBM01000311.1_pt1 | contig 30660 bp, 17 predicted proteins | sample 1644861 | NCBI WGS metagenome assembly OMBM01 (sample SAMEA103958165, study PRJEB25191) | human gut metagenome | biome: human-associated habitat [ENVO:00009003]; feature: intestine environment [ENVO:2100002]; material: feces | place: Germany | collected 2013/2015 | reverse complement strand
CGTCTTTACAAAGGACACACCGGCGCGGCGCGTCTGGCATTCGAAACCGGTCGCCCCATTATTCCGGCCGCCATCATCGGTTCGCGTGAACTGCAGAAGCCAGGACAGGTCATTCCGAACAAAGGCAAGTCCAAGGTGGTTTACGGCAAGCCGATTGAAGTCGAGAAGAAATCCGCCGACCAGATTACCCACGATGATTTGCGTTCGCTTACCGACCGCGTGACCCGTGAGATCCAGAAGATGAGCGGACAGGAATACGTCGACGAATACGCGCAGAAGGTCAAGGCCGAGCTCAAAGCCCAGCAGGAGGCCGAAGCGCAGGCACAAGCCGAATCCGCTGCCAAGAAGGCATAAGTTTTCAGCGAGGTTCATTCCAAACCAATCAGGGGTGTCTGTTCCGAAGAATGTTTTCGGAACAGACACCCCTGATTTCTATTTTGTAATCAGGATAATCAGTCGAACAGCGACGAATACATTTTCAAGGTGACGGTATTCGGCGTGCCATCCTCCTGACGCAGTCGCACCTCGGTGCCTCCTACCGGATCCTGCGAAGCGACCTTCTTGTCTTGACTGGAGTCAAGTGTCAGTTGCGAGCTGATCTTCACACTGAATCCCAGCTTCTCCAATGCGGCTTTGGCAGCGGCGGCTTTCTGTCCGACATAATTCGGCAGCGTTACGGTTTCCGGTCCCTTCGACACCACCGCATTGACGCTATCGCCCCAGTGCAACTCGTCTCCGGTCTTCGCGGAAGCGGAAATCACCTGTCCTTGCGGAATCTTGTCATCGAATTGCTCGGTCCAGTTGACGGTGAGCTTGAGCGCATCAAGCGTCTGCTGCGCCTCATCCTTCGATTTGCCCACGACGTCCGGCATGGTAACCGGTTTCGGTCCTTGGGACAGCGTGACGGTAATCTTCGCGTTATGGGGCAGAGTCGCGCCGGGATCCACGCTTAAATCAAGCAACGCGCCCTGAGGTACGTCCATGGAATACGCGTCATCATTGGCCGGAGTCTGTTCGATGTTGTCGAAGCCGGCACGCTTCAACGCGTTGATCGGATCCTTGCCGTTCGCACTGGTGGCATCGAGAATGTCTGTGGGAACAGTGCCCTGCTTAATACCCTTGGACACTACCACCTTGACCTTCTGATGATGACGTTTGCTCACATGCGAACCGACATTCTCCGGGTCGGTGGAGATGACATTGCCAGCCTTGACGGAATCACTGAACGCCTCGGTTTCTTCGTACTCGATGTTGGAGAATTTCAGCAGTTCCTCATAGGCGTTCCATTTGATGTTGGAAATACGGCAGGGCTCCGAATCGGAACATGTGAGATCTGCCGGCTGAGGCATGGTCCAGTAGCTGCCCGGTCCTCGGAAATACCACCAGGCATAGCCTCCACCGCCTGCGCAGGCAAGCACGATGGCTGCTACGACGGCGATGATGACAGGTGCACGCTTGCCACTGCGTTTCGGCTGTCCACCACTGACCGGACCGTTCGAGGGGGAAGCTGGAACGTTGTTGGCGGGGACGTCGTTCTTTTCAAAAGCCAAGCGGGTGGTTGCCTCCGGATCTGCCTGCTGCGCCGGCATGACGGTGGTTTTGTTCGGGTTTTCCGGATTGAACTGTCGTGTACGATCGTCGTTCTGACGCACAGGCGGTGCTGGGGGAGCGGGCGGTAGCGGCATCTGCCGGGTGCCATCGCCGGGCATGGTGTCGGCGGCATCGTTTGCGGCCGGGGAAACGGCTGACAGACGGTATTGCCAGTCGTCGATGGTGAGGTTCGATTGCAACTGCTGCAATTCGTCGAATGCCACGGACGCATCCTGGGGACGGTCCTCGACCGCGCGCGCCGTAAGACGGGCGAGGAATGCGGCCACGCCTGCATTGATGCCCGGACAAGCGGTCGTGATATCCGGCACATCCTCATGCACGTGCTTGAACACCAGCGTCACCGGATTGTCCGCGGTGAACGGCACCTTGCCGGCCAGCATCTCCCAAGCCATGATGCCTACGGAATACAGGTCTCCCTGCGGCGTTGCCTGATTGTGCTGAATCATTTCTGGCGCCAGATAGGCGGCCGTGCCCAGCAGCATGCCGGTGGAGGACAGCGTGGCCTGCGACACCGCCTTGGCCAGGCCGAAATCGGTGATTTGCACATGTCCTCGGTCATTGAGCAGAATATTCTCCGGTTTGATATCGCGGTGCACCACGCCTGCGCGATGCGCCGAAGCCAAGCCGTCCAACGTCTCACCGACTATGCGTAGCGTCTCACGAACGCTGAACGTGACTTGCTGGTTCATTTCGTACCGCAGGTTCACGCCATGCACGTACTCCATGACAAGAAAATCCAGTCCATCGAACTCACCGGTGTCATACACCTGCACGATATGGGGATTGGCTATTGCTGCTGCGGAACGGGCCTCGCGATGGAAACGTTCCACGAACTGGTCGCGTTGTGGGCCCTGTGCCAGCTGCGTGTGCATGATCTTAATGGCGACGGTACGTCCCAGACGCTCGTCAACAGCTTGATACACCGTGGCCATGCCGCCATCGGCGATTCTGCTGACGACTCGGTACCGGCCTTCGATGACCTGGCCTTCGGGGGCATGCTGGGCTTCACTCATGGCTAATCGGTACGATTCCTTCTTCAAAAAACGTTTCGCGACAAAGATGTGTTCACTTGTAGTCTACAAGGAATGGTTTGCGGAAGATGCGATGAACACGGGTCTTTCACAGTGCGGCGGCATCAGCCCTGTTCCCGCACAATCGGTACGAAACGTGCGCATGCTTCGGTAAGCATGTCTTTGCGATCCTGCGATAGTTCAAGCGTCTCGATGGCGGCCTTCGACTCGAGCCACAGACCGGCGATCCGTTCCTTGGAACGTGCGATGGCACCAGTGGACTCGAACAATGCGATGGCACGCCTAACATGTGCCTCGTCACGTGATTCGGCTTCCCACATGTCGATGAGTTCACGTCGTTCGACATCGCCGGCAGCCTCAATCGCATCGGCCAGCAACACCGTGCGTTTGCCTTCACGGATATCACCGCCCACCGGTTTGCCGGTATTGCGGCTCGACCCGATGACGTCCAGAAGATCATCCGCGAGCTGGAACGCCAAACCAAGCGGCAATCCAATCGCCAGTGCGAGCCTGCGCGCGTCCGCAGGGGCGAGGCCGGCGGCAAGCATACCGAATTCCAAAGGTGCGATAGTGGTATAACTGGCGGTCTTCCAACGGAAGACATTCAAAGAGGCCGACGCCAGCTCTTCAGGATCGTCTAACGTATTGAGTTCCACGGCCAAATCGAGTACTTGGCCGATTTCCACTTCACGGTGCATATTCAGGAAGGCCGACACCACGGAAGATCCGGAGCCAAGCCGGCAAGCCGCTTTATTGGCGATATCCACGCTCGCGGTGGCCAGCATATCACCCAACATGATGCCCAAACCATGGCCGATGGCATCACTATGGGTATCCGTGGCAAGCGCACGATGAGCGGACGGCTTGCCACGGCGCAGATCGGAATCGTCGATGATGTCGTCATGCACCAACGCGCCGGTCTGAAACACTTCGATCGCGCATGCCAGATCCAACACCGCATCCATATCACGTTCCGCCACATCCTGCGGCGCGAACGTACGGAACGCATCCAACGTCAGCAACGCCCGCAGACGTTTGCCGCCCTCACTTGACGTGACCGCCTGCTGCGCCACCGCATCAGCGACGGCTTTGCAGGAATTCGCCACCGGATCGTCCGCATGCAGGAACGAAAAATCCCTTACCAGCGAGAGCGTGCGCGTTTCAATCTGTTCCAAATCGGAAGAGCTAGTCATGGGTCAAGGTTATCCACACACATTCGACAAGAGAAAAACATAATGATTGCAGCGGGTGAGACGGTGCCGGACGTTTCGTGACACGCCGAGCTTCACGTTCTCCGACCACAGGGGTCCCGAAACGCCTCATTGCATTGCCGGATGATGCATAGTTCCAACAAAGCGGCCTGCATCAAGCGGCCGCTCCGATACGCCAAGGAGGACGAGACATGAAGACGATCGACGAGCCCATGCCGATATGCGAAGCCGAGATGGAACGGCTTGAAGACCAATTGGTGGAGGATTGCAAATCGCTGGGCATGGCGGAGAGCATACGCGATTTCCTGCAGGAGCCATTCTCGGAATGGATGGATGAGCTGGCCGATGAATCGTCGGGAGGTGACGATTCATCGCCAGAATGCAGACTGTCCAGAAACGGTGCGGGAGCACTTGCCATCGCCATGCAGCAGACCATGGCGGTGCGTGACGCGCTGCTGGTCTCCATCATCGTGGATGAACGACGTTCGTCACGTGACTTTCTCATGGGATTCATGGCCAATCCGACACTTCCCGGCAACACGCGTCATCTGGAGGAATCCCTCAACGGATCGTTCCGTGACGCATCAAGAAAACCCGACACGAAACGTTGCGACAACGGCGTCAACATGATGTTCGACATCATCGGGATGGTCCCCGAACGGTATCATGTGCAGCCATTGACCATCATCAGTTATGTGCTGTGGTGGATGGGCGATGAGCGCGCCATGCTGTGCGCGATGCGTGCGCTCGCGTTGGATGAGAATTGTTCGCTCGCGGCGATCATCTGCTCCGCGGCGCATCGTCATATCGGACCGGTATGGGCCGAAGAGACATAGAGCAACACGCCGAAAGGAAGCGGTACTTGCGCATGGTGAGCTCAACACGCGGGAATAATCGTCCTTGTAAGATGGTTAACTCACATAGTTGACGATTTGCCCTTGCCAGAAGTGGGTCCATATGGTATACGCTTCCGGCGGGATCAATAGGAGGATAAGTTTGGCCACCAAGGAAACGACGGTAAATACGGAACAGACTGATCTGACCGAAAAGACCACCTCCGGAAAAAAGGCCTCCACGCGCAAGCCTGCTGCCAAGAAGAGCGAGTCCTCAAAGACCGCTACGAAGACGTCGCGCAAGACGGCCGCGAAGAAGACCTCCGCCGCCAAGAAAAGCAAGAAAGCGGAAGAAGAAGAGAACCTGATCGAGCAGGACGCTCCTGAAGACGATCCCGTCGAGGATGCCGATCTTGATGATTTCGACGATGACCTTGATGACGTGGACGACGAAGGGGAGGATGACGGCCTCGACGAGGACAATATCGACGAGGATGACGATTCCGAACTGGAAGACGATGACGAAGACAAGCGCAAAAAGCCGGAAGAGCCCAAGGAAAAAGGCGCTTTCGTGGTGCGTGACGATGATGACGACGACAATCTGACGCCGTCCGGCAATCCGAAGCGTCGTGTGATCGCAGCCGGCGCCACCGCAGATCCGGTCAAGGATTACCTGAAGCAGATCGGCAGAGTGAACCTGCTGAACGCCGAACAGGAAGTCGACCTGTCCGAACGCATCGAGGCCGGTCTGTACGCCCAACATCTGCTGGACACGGAATCCGACAAGATGGATTTCAAGCGCCGGCGTGAACTGAAGTGGGCCGCGAACGACGGCAAGCGCGCCAAGGACCATCTGCTGGAAGCCAACCTTCGACTCGTGGTCTCTCTTGCCAAGCGCTATACGGGCCGTGGCATGCTGTTCCTCGATTTGATTCAGGAAGGCAATCTTGGTCTGATTCGTGCCGTAGAGAAGTTCGACTGGAAAAAGGGCTTCAAGTTCTCCACGTACGCCACATGGTGGATTCGCCAGGCCATCACCCGTGCCATGGCTGATCAGGCCCGCACCATTCGTGTGCCTGTGCATATGGTGGAAGTCATCAACAAGCTGTCCCGCGTGCAGCGCCAGATGCTTCAGGACCTCGGCCGTGAACCTACGCCGGACGAACTGGCCCGTGAGCTCGACATGCCGGTCGAGAAGGTGCAGGAAGTGCAGAAGTACGGGCGTGAGCCGATTTCCCTGCACACGCCGCTGGGCGAGGATGGCGATTCCGAGTTCGGTGATCTGATCGAAGACACCGACGCCATCGCACCGTCCGATGCCGTCGCCTTCTCGCTGTTGCAGGAGCAGTTCAAGCAGGTGCTTGAAACGCTGTCTCCGCGTGAAGCTGGCGTCATCAAGATGCGCTACGGTTTGGAGGACGGCCAGCCGAAGACGCTGGATGATATCGGACGTGTGTATGGCGTGACGCGCGAACGTATCCGCCAAATCGAATCGAAGACCATGTCCAAGCTGCGCCATCCGTCCCGTTCGCAGACGCTGCGCGACTTCCTGGACCAGTGATAGTAATCAGACGCGAGTAAATGAAGTCGAGAAACCGGCATGAACGCAGGGTTTCTCGACTTCATGTCTTGTAAGGCGACAATTGAAAGGGAACATGGCTAAGGATAATTACGGTGCTGAGAGTCTTACCGTGCTCGAAGGCTTGGATGCGGTGCGCAAACGTCCGGGCATGTACATCGGCACGACCGACAGCCAGGGCCTGATGCACTGCCTGTGGGAGATCATCGACAATGCCGTCGATGAGGCTCTTGCGGGAGCCTGCAACCACATCATCGTGACCTTGCATGACGATGGTTCCGTTGAAGTGGCGGACAATGGCCGAGGCATTCCGGTGGACGTGGAGCCGAAAACCAAGCTCACCGGCGTGGAAGTGGTGCTGACCAAGCTGCATGCCGGCGCCAAATTCGGCAATTCCTCGTATGGCGCTTCCGGCGGTCTGCATGGTGTCGGCTCATCCGTGGTGAACGCATTGAGCTCCCGTCTCGACGTGGAAGTGGATCGTGACGGCAAAACCCACCACATGGCTTTCCATCAGGGCCACCCCGGAGTGTATTCCGACGTTGATCCGGAACACCCGTCTCCCGATTCGCCATTCAAGAAGACGCGCAAGAATCGTCCCACCGAACTTGAGATCATCGGCAAAGTCAGTCCGAAGACCACGGGTACCCGCATCCGCTATTGGGCGGATCCGGAGATTTTCAACGACACCGCTGAATTCAGCTATGACCAGCTCATCGACCGTGTACGGCAGACCAGTTTCCTGGTGCCAGGGCTGAAAATCACCGTCATCGACGAGAACATTCCCGAAACCGGCGACGAGTCCATTGACGAAATGCTGGAAGTCGATGACAATGTCATCGAACAGGTGACGGAAGAGAACACGTCCGCTGAAACGGATGATATCGGAACCTCTGCCGACATACTGCAGGAGGATTCAGCCGAAGCTGATGAGTCAGCCGAATCGCAAGAAAACGATGCTGCCACGCAATCGCAGGAAACCGTTTCCCAGCCCGTGCAGCCGAAATATCCGCATGCGCGCGTCGAAGAATTCTGCCATACCGGAGGCGTGAAGGATTTCGTCGACTTCCTGTCCAAAGGCGAAGCGGTCTCCGATATTTGGCGCATCGCCGGCGAGGACACGTATGTTGAAGAAACGCAGGCGGTCGGAGACGATGGTGAACTGCATGCGCAGAGGGTGACGCGTGATTGCGCAGTCGATATCGCCATGCGATGGACCAACGGCTACGACACCACCATGCGCAGCTTCGTCAACGTGGTGGAGACGCCCGGCGGCGGCATGCACGTGGACGGCTTCCTCCAAGGCATCACCAAGCAGGTGCGCAAGGCCATCGAGGACAACGCGCGCAAACTCAAGGTGAATCTCAAGGATTCCCATATGAAGGTGGAACGTGACGACATTCTCGCCGGTCTGGTGGCCGTCGTCACCGTCCGCATCGCCGAACCGCAGTTCCAAGGCCAGACCAAGGACGTGCTCGGCACCGCGCAAGTCAAGCCGATCGTCTCCAGAATGACCGATAAGCAGTTCGGTGAGATGATTACCGGCTCCAAACGCGGTTACAAGGAACAGTCCGGCCGCGTGCTGGAGAAAATCGTCGGCGAAATGCATGCCCGCGTGCAGGCGCGCAAGACCAAGGAAGTCACACGCCGTAAGAACGCGCTTGAATCCGCGTCCATGCCGCCGAAACTGTCCGACTGCCAGCCCGGCAATGACGATGTAGCCGAACTGTTCATCGTCGAGGGTGATTCCGCATTGGGCACAGCCAAGGCCGCCCGTAATTCCGGTTTCCAAGCGTTGCTGCCGATTCGAGGCAAAATCCTCAACGTGCAGAAGGCATCGCTCGCGCAGATGCTGTCCAACAAGGAATGCGCAGCCATCATCCAGGTGGTCGGCGCAGGCTCCGGCGCAAGCTTCGACATCGAACAGGCCCGATACAACAAGATCATCATGATGACCGATGCCGATGTCGACGGCGCGCACATCCGCATCCTGCTGCTGACGCTGTTCTACCGGTACATGCGGCCGCTTATCGAATACGGTCATGTGTATGCCGCCGTGCCGCCGCTGCATCGTATCGCGTTGACGGGTATGCATAAGGGCGAGTACATCTACACGTATTCCGATGATGAGTTGGCAGGCAAACTCGCCGAGCTTGATAAAAAGCACATCGGCTACAACGAGGACATCCAGCGTTACAAGGGTTTGGGTGAGATGGACGCCGACCAGCTGGCCGATACCACCATGGATCCGCGCACCCGCATGCTGCGCCGTATCCGCATGGAGGACGCCGAACAGGCCAGCCACATCTTCAGCCTGCTCATGGGTGATGACGTGCCGCCGCGCAAGGCGTTCATCGTGGAGAACGCCGACGATTTCGACCGTTCCAAGATCGACACCTGATATTGCATGGCGATTGCGATTGGCGGGTCTTGCGTTACGGCGGAGACCCGCTTTTCGTGTATGCACGATAATGCAAAAACGTCGGTCGATAGCGCAAGATACAAAATACCGTTTGGTAGGTAACTTTGGATAAAATAGCGGAGTATTTTCGTGATTTTATTGCCGCAAACATAAAACATACAAGGAGCTGACTGTGGCCAATCTGCTGCTCGCCGTGATTTACATCGCCTTCATCAGTCTGGGTCTGCCGGACGCGGTGCTCGGCGCCGCATGGCCGACGATGAGCGGCGACCTGCATGCGCCGATTTCCTGGGCGGGTGGCATTTCCATGACGATTTCCGCCGGCACCATCGTGTCCGCGCTGCTATCCGACCGCATAACCTTGCGGTTCGGTGCAGGCAAGGTCACGGCAGTGTCCGTTGCGTTAACGGCGTTCGTATTGTTCGGCTTCTCCATCTCGCCGAATTACTGGATGCTGCTGCTCTTCGCCATTCCGTACGGCTTGGGCGCGGGCGGCGTCGATGCGGCGCTCAACAACTATGTGGCAATCCACTACGAAAGCCGTCACATGAGCTGGCTGCACGCCATGTGGGGCTTGGGCACTCTGCTTGGCCCGTACATCATGGCAAGCGCATTGGGTGCCGGCCATGGCTGGGCGTGGGGCTACCGGACCATCTCCATTCTGCAGGTCGTGCTCACCGCGGTGCTGGTGCTGAGCCTGCCGTTGTGGAAGGCGCGTAAGACCGTCGAACCGCAGCGGACGAGTGAAACCTCTTCCGTGCAATCCGCGCAGTCCGAGCAATCGGAAGGGGAAACAGCTGACCGGCGCAAGCCGCTTGGTATTCGCGGTGTGCTCGCCATCCGTGGCGCCCGCGAGATCCTCGTGATGTTCTTCTGCTATTGCGCGCTCGAATCGACCGCCATGTTGTGGGCCAGCAGCTATATGGCGCTTGGCAAGGGCATCGACAAGACCACGGCGGCCATGTGGGGAAGCCTGTTTTGCATCGGCATCACCGTCGGACGTCTCGCCAGCGGTTTCCTGACCATGAAACTGAACGATCCGGCCATGATTCGTCTTGGCCAGGCGTTGGTGCTGACCGGCATCGTCATCATGCTCCTGCCGCTGCCGCACAATATCGGCACCATCGCGGGACTAATGGTCATCGGTTTGGGCTGCGCGCCGATCTATCCGTGCGTCATCCATTCCACTCCTGCTTATTTCGGCGAGGACAAATCGCAGGCCATCGTCGGCATGCAGATGGCTTGCGCCTATGTGGGATCGATGTGCATGCCGCCGCTGTTCGGGCTGATCGCGCAACATGTTTCGGTCAACCTGTTCCCGTTCTATCTGGTGGTGTTCCTGGCGCTGATGGTCGCCATGCATGAGACTTTGCGCCGCAAGTGCGGCGACCGTGCGGCCGCCTGACGACGCCATATGTGAGACGCTCGAATGTGTCAGCCGGGTGGTGTGCTCGAATGAGCCGACGACGGTGGATGACGAGCTTTCCGCCGGTTGTGGATGATGTCTGAAGGCGATGCCATAATCGAACGTATGTACGAATGCATGGACTTGTTCTCGGAGGCTACCAATGCCTGGTTCAAGCATGCGTTCAATGCTCCGACGGAGGCGCAACGTTTGGCATGGCCGGTCATCCGCTCCGGCGAGAACGTGTTGGTGGTGGCGCCCACCGGCTCCGGCAAGACATTGTGCGCCTTCCTTTCCGCAATTGACCGTCTGATGACGAAGGAGGGCGATGACTTATTGCGGACGTCCGGCGGTGGGGACGGCACGGCTGAATCCGATTGCAATGCCAAGAAACGTAAACCCGTCCGCGGCGTCAAGGTCCTGTATATTTCGCCATTGAAGGCTCTGGGCGTGGATGTGGCCAAGAACCTCCAAGCGCCATTGGCTGGCATCGCCGGACAGTGCGAGGCGATGGGATTGCCATCGCCGAAAGTCAGCGTGGGCACACGAAGCGGCGACACCACGCCGCAGGAACGGCGCAGAATCGTCAGCCATCCGCCGGATATCCTCGTAACCACGCCAGAATCGCTGTTCCTGCTGCTCACCTCCAAGGCGCGACGGATACTTTCCGCCGTTGATACCGTTATCGTGGATGAAGTGCACGCCATCGCGGGCTCCAAACGTGGCGCGCACCTGGCGCTGAGCTTGGAACGATTGGAAAGCCTTGCCGGCCGGTCTGTCCAACGCATCGGGCTTTCCGCCACTGTGGAACCGCCGGCCGAAGCCGCACGTTTCCTTGGCGGCACGCGGCCGGTACGCGTCATCAGACCCGAATCGCACCCCGACATGGATCTGAAAGTGGTGGAACCGCTTTCGGCCATGCGCGATCCCGTCTCCGACGACGCAGGGCGGAGGGCAAGCGCCGTGAAACTTCCGAACCGCCATACCACGCATATTTCCGGGGTGAGTCCTGCCATGGAGGCATTGGCGGAACGTAAAGGACTGACTTCGGTCGGGGGAGACGAACATACCTCACGGGTTTCGACCGGAGGTTCGGTATGGCCGGCCATCGAACGCAGCGTGCTTGACGAAGTGCTGAAACACCACACCACCCTCGTGTTCGTCAACTCCCGTGGCCTTGCGGAAAAACTCACCGCACGGCTCAACGACCTGTATGCGCAATTGCGCACATCCCGGAAAACTGGGTCTGAAACCGCCGTCAAAGCGGACGCAGGGCGGGATGCGCTGTCCGACCGTAGGCTTGGCCGAACGGACTTGAGTGTGTCGGACAACGCATCCCAGCCGGAGTCCACAGCCAGTGATTCCACCCAGCCGTATCCGGATCTGGGCTCCCCGGAAGGCCGTGAAGGCTTCGCCAAACACTACGATTCCGTGGTCGGATCCACCACCATGCTGGTCTCCTCGCATGCGGACGCCGACGCGATCGCCATGGCGCATCATGGTTCCGTTTCCAAAGACCGGCGCAAACAGATCGAGGAACAGCTCAAACGCGGCCAATTGCGTTGCGTGGTCGCCACATCGAGCCTTGAACTCGGCATCGACATGGGTTCAGTGGATCTGGTTATCCAGATCGCACCGCCATTGTCCGTGTCCTCGGGATTGCAGCGGGTGGGGCGCGCCGACCACAAGGTCGGGGGAGTCTCGCATGCACTGTTCTACCCGATTACACGAGAGCAAATCATCGGCACGGCCGCAAGCATCGAATGCATGCGCTCCGGAGACATCGAAACACTGACCATTCCATGCACCCCCTTGGACGTGCTTGCCCAGCAAACCGTCGCCGCCGCGGCGATGGATGATCTGAAACCAGACGACTGGTACGTGACCGTGCGCAAGGCCGCGCCATTCGAAGATCTCGACAGAACCATGTTCGATGCTGTGATGGACATGATGACCGGCGCCTACAACGGCGAGGATTTCTCCGCCTTCCGGCCACCACTGCAATACAACGAAGAGGCGGGTCTCATCTCCGCGCGCCCTGGCGCTCAACGACTGGCCGTGACCAGCGGAGGCACCATACCCGACCGAGGAACCTACACCGTGGTGCTTCCCGAAGAAGGCTCCGGACCGGGCCCACGCAAAGTGGGGGAGCTGGATGAGGAAATGGTGTACGAATCCCGGGTCGGAGACGTCATCACCCTCGGCACATCGACCTGGCAGATCCAGGAAATCACCCGGGACCGTGTGGTGGTGGTTCCTGCTCCAGGACGTACCGCCCGACTGCCGTTCTGGCATGGCGAAGGCGACGGGCGGGACGCGGCATTCGGACGGTCCCAAGGCCGATTCATACGCGATATGGCGCAAGGACTACGCGCGGAAGTCTCGGACGGCATCGCAGGAGACAAAACCAGCCGATTCGACACGACAACAATCGCACGTCTACGTCGTGACGGATTGGACGACAACGCCATCGGCAATCTTGCCGACCTGCTTGCCGAACAGCGCGCCGCCACGGGAACGATTCCCAACGACCGTGAGCTGGTCGTCGAACGCTGCCAGGATGAAGAAGGCGATTGGCGTGTGATCGTCCACTCGCCATACGGCAGACGCGTGCACGAACCATGGGCCATGGCCATCACCACACGTATCAAACAACGATACGGGTTCGATGGGCAGGTATACGCGGCCGACGACGGCATCATCATCCGCCTCCCGGACGGCGACGGCAACCTGCCGATCCGCGAGCTGCTGCTGTTCGACACGGAAGAGCTGCAACGCATCATCGAAACGCAAGTCGGCGAAAGCGTGCTGTATGCCGCACGATTCCGAGAATGCGCGGCGCGATCGCTGTTCCTGCCACGCGCCAACCCCGGCAAACGCGTCCCCTTATGGCAGCAGCGGCTGCGCGCGGCGCAACTGCTCAACGCCGCCCGAACTCGGAAGAACTTCCCGTTGCTGTTGGAAACCGCACGCGAATGCCTACAGGACGTGTACGATCTGCCCGCGCTGAAACATGTGATGTCCGGATTACGCTCTGGCGTCATCTCTTTGAGCGAGACCGTCACGGAAACGCCGTCGCCGTTCGCGGAAAACATGCTGTTCGGATACGTGGGCGCGGTCATGTACCAATACGACGTGCCGCAAGCCGAACGCAGCACGCAACTGCTGTCCATGGACCCGGAAGTGCTGGAACGTCTTCTGGGCGCCACGGACATGGCTTCGCTGTTGGATGCCGACGTCATCGCGCAGATTGGGAAGGAGCTTGCCGGACGGACGTTCTGGAACGATTTGGACGAGACCGACATTGCCGGCCGTGTGGCGCGATATGCCAAAACGCATGGCCCATTCACCGCGGATCAGATGATCGCCGAACTGGGATTGGACGCTGTCCAAGGCGTACGCATGTTGGATGAATTACATGCCAAAGGCGAACTGCTGAAAGGCCATTTCGTCGATGATGCGGCCGGAGCGGACGCCAATGGTTCCGATGATTCAGCATCGGAACGGTCACCTCGGCAAACGCCCCAGCAATGGCTCCACAAAGACGTGTTTCGGCGTATCCGCGCGCTTTCGCTTGCCAAGGCACGCAAAGCCATCAAGCCGGTGGAACCGGCCGTCTATCAGGCGTTCCTGTTGGACAGACAAGGTGTCGGACCTGTGGGTGGCGCCCGATATGAAGGCGTCGACGGGCTGATGCGTGTGATCGAACAGCTTGAAGGCATATACCTCAACGCCTCCGTTTGGGAATCCTCGGTCTTCCCCGCACGCGTTCGCGACTACCAACCGAGTATGTTGGACGAATTGCTCGCATCCGGAGACGTGGTATGGGTCGGCTCCAAAATCAATGGTTCCAACGCCAAGGAAGCCGGCGGCATCGCATTCCATCCAGCTGATTCACGGCTGCTGGTGAAACCCGGCGAACAATCGCAGAACAATGCCTATAGTGCCGGAACCATGACCGTGCCGGAGACGATACTTGCCGCATTATCGAATGGGGGAGCCTTTCATGCGCGGCAGCTTTCCACAGCCGCCAAAGCCATCTGGCAGGAACATGCGGAAGTCAACGTGAATCCTGAAACAGGGGAAATCATCCTTCCCGCATGGGGCGAAAGCCAGTTCGAGGAAGCCTTGTGGTCCTTGGTATGGCAAGGCAAAGTGACGAACAGTTCATTCGCTCCCGTTCGGGCCTTGGCTCAAGGCACGGTTTCAGTGCGCGCGCCACGCACTGCCGCACGCAGACGCGTACGGATCCACGCCTCGACACCGGCGACGCTCGGTGGATTATGGTCCGCGGTCGACTCGTCCCGGACCAGTCCAATGGCGATACCGGATCAAACGGACGATACCGCCGGCAAACCAACAGCCGGCATCGAGGAATACGACATCGCATTGATCGAATCGCTGCTCGACCGATATGGCGTGATCGCCGCTCCGCTAATCGACAAGGAGCAGGTCGCAGGCGGATTCTCCGGACTATACCCGGTACTCAAACGTATGGAGGAACACGGCAATCTGGTCAGAGGCATGTTCATCAAAGGATTCGGAGCGGCCCAATTCGCCGGACGTGACACAGTGAACGCCTTGCGCGGCGACGACGAGGCGCGCAGCCAATCCTGCGTGGCGCTCGACGTGACCGACCCGGCCAATCTGACAGGCTCCGCGATCACATGGCCCGAACAACACCATATGAAACCGGCGCGCAGAGCGGAATCGGTCATCGTGCTCGACCACGGCATGCCGGTGTTGTTCGCCGTGCCGAAAAGCCACAGAATCGTCAGCTTCACCGATGACGAGCGAATATTGCAGCCGGCATGTACGGAACTTGCCTATGCATTGCAGCATCAGTCCAAGGGCAGCGTCAGCTTCGCCGAAATGAACGGTGAATCATTGAAGGAACGCAACGAATACAGACGTTTGCTGCATGCTGCCGGGTTCGTGGACAGCCCACAAGGCATGAAGCTATATGGCTGAACCAAGCCGGAGGCACTTTCACCCAGCCTGCTCATTCAACCTGGCGGCCCAAGTGCGCAAAACGGGAAGGCCCTGAACCGGAAGAAGAACCAGTCCAGAGCCCCGCCAATCGATTTCGTCGAATCAGCCGACCACCGCAATCGGCGCCGACAGATCTGTACCGGAACCATCGCGTCGCATATCAGGCTTCGGCAATTCCACAGGAGCGCCACTTTGCGTGGAAGCATGCAACGGATACGCGCCCACGAACGCGAGAATCAACGTATCCTGCCCCTTGAGGAATCGCTGCGAACGCACGCCACCCGTACCACGGCCCTTCGTCGGATACATCTCCAACGGCGTGACCTTCGCGGCACCGTTTTCAGTGCCAGGCAACGCTTCGGAATCGCCGGCAACCGTCAACACCACGGCTCCGGAAGCAGAGAACAGTCCATTCTCGCCTTCTTCGTAATTCCATGTCACCTTGCCATCAGGCACCACCGCGAACGCGGCCACCGAACACCCCTCAGCCAGACGAATGCCCGCCATGCCGCCAGCGGTACGGCCCTGCGGACGCACATTCTTCGCTTCGAACGTCAACAACGAGGAATCGGTGGACACAAACACCAGACGATCCTCATCACGGGCTTCGGCAGCGGCAAGCACTTCGTCATCATCCTTCAAATCGATGACGCTCCACGAATCCATTGTGGTCGGAGATTCACGGTTCCAACGCTTGACCACGCCGTTGCGGGTGCCCAACGCCAAAGGAACAAGCTGACCGCCGTCATCCGTGGACGGCATATCAATCGCAGCAATCACCCGTTCGCCGCGGATCGGATCGGTGTTCTCCGTCATGCCCAGCAGTTCCTCGGCCTTCACACCACCCGTGACACTGAGCGGCCCATCCGCGGAAACCTTCGGCAATTCGACCACATGGGCCAGCACCAGACGACCCGCTGAAGTAACCAAGCCGTATGAGGAACGTGTGGACGTGCGGAACATCGAAACGATCTGATCATCCTTGGCGCGTCCGTCGGAAGCCGAACGATTCTCCCAACGTTCCACCGCATCCTCGGAAGTGCGTGCGATCAGGCCCGTGGCGGACAGCATCACCGCGCACGGCTCGTCATCAATCTGCAGAGCCGATGCGGTGGCATTCTCATCGCCGGCCTTCTTTGCGGCCTTTGCGGCTGCGGCGACATCGGCTGCTGCGGAGGATACGGTCGCGGCGGCGCGCGCGGCAGCCATCGCGTTTGCAGAGACGCCATCATCGCCATGCGCCACAACAGGCGTCAAATTGCCTTCCTCATCCTCATCCAGCAGCACCGTGCGCCGGGGAGTGCCGTATTTGGCCACGGCGTCATCCATTTCGTCAATGACCACGCCGTCAAGCGCCTCATCGGAAGCAAGAATGCGTTCAAGCTCTTCGATACGCCGCTTCAGATCGTCGCGTTCCGCCTCAAGCTCGATACGACTCATCTTGGTCAGACGGCGCAGCCGCAAGTCAAGAATGTACTGTGCCTGAATCTCGTCCAGATCGAATACGGCGATAAGCTTTGTTTTCGCGGCCTCGGCATCATCAGAAGAGCGAATCACCTGAATGACTTCATCGATGTCCACCATGGCGAGCAGCAAGCCCTCCACCAAGTGCAGCCGCTCAAGCGCCTTCTTCCTGCGGAATTCACTGCGTCGGCGGATCACCACACGACGATGGTCCACCCACACCTGAAGCATTTCCTTCAATCCCATGGTGTGCGGACGGCCATTGACCAACGCCACATTGTTGATGGTGAAATTGTCCTGCAACGGCGTGTGCTTGAACAGCTGCGCCAACACCGCGTTCGGATCGAACCCGGTTTTGATTTCGATGACGAGGCGCGTGCCGTTATGCCGGTCAGTCAGATCGATGGCACCGGAAATGCCGTCCAGCTTACGGTTCTTCACACCTTCGGAAATACGTTCCAACACACGTTCCGGACCCACCATGAACGGCAGTTCCGTCACGACGATGGCCTTTTTGCGAGCCGTCACGTTTTCGATATGCGTCACGGAACGCGTGGTCAACGCGCCACGACCCGTCTCGTACGCCTCGCGGATGCCCTTGCGGCCCACAATCACGCCGCCGCCCGGCCAATCCGGACCCGGCACGTAGCGCATCAACTCCTCTAACGTCGCGTCGGGATGGCGCATAAGATGCTTGGCCGCAGCCACCACCTCGCCAAGATTGTGCGTGGCCATATTCGTGGCCATGCCGACGGCAATGCCGGAACCACCATTGACCAGCAGGTTCGGAATCGCGGCAGGCAGCACAGTCGGCTCCTGAAGCTTGTTATCGTAATTCGGCGTGAAATCGACGGTATTTTCGGCGATATCGGCATTCATGCCCAACGCGGCCGGCGCCATACGAGCCTCGGTATAACGAGAAGCAGCAGGACCGTCATCGAGAGAACCGAAATTGCCGTGACCGTCCACCAATGGCAGCCGCATCGCGAACGGCTGCGCCAAACGTACCATCGCCTCGTAAATCGCGGAATCGCCATGCGGATGGAGCTTGCCCATCACTTCGCCAACCACACGCGCCGACTTCATATACGGCCGGTCCGGATTGAGGCTCATCTGACCCATCTGATAGATGATGCGTCGTTGCACCGGCTTGAGACCGTCCCTGGCATCAGGCAGCGCTCGGGCGTAAATCACCGAATACGCGTATTCGAGGAACGACTTGCTCATTTCCTCGTTCAACGGCGTTTCGACGATGTTCTCCTTGACCGTACGCGGGTCAAAGGCTGGTTTTGCCGGTTTGCGGTGCGACACCATGCGGTGGTTCTCCTCACGGAAAGGTTATGGTAATCAACCTAGCAATATTACCAGCTGGTACTGCCGCGGTGCTTGAATGGGAACCATGAGTGTTGAAGTGCCCGAAATCGACCAGCTGCTAGCCATGACCAGTCCGGCACGATATGGCGACGAACTGCCGGATGAGGGCGGCCGCGGCGGTGCTCTCCACCTATCCTCGGTACTTCCCGCCATTTCCAGCGCCATCGGGCATCCGATTCCAACGGCCATCCATGCCGATCCGAAACGACTCCAAGAGGCACTTGGCCTGCCGGACGCGCGTTCGGCAGTCGTGGTCCTGGTGGACGGTCTCGGATATTGGAACATCAATATGAGATTGGGGCATTCACCCTATCTACGGTCGCTGATGGCGGATGGCGTTAACCAGCGGCCAATCGCCACATGCATGCCCAGCACCACCGTGGCCGCAATGTCCACGTTCGGTACCGGCACATGCCCCGGATTAACCGGCATGACGGGATATACGCAGCTCAATCCCGACAATGGCGAAATCTGCCAGCTCATCTCTTTCAAAAACGCGCCCGCACCGCTGAAACTGCAACAGCAGCCGACCATATTCGAACGATTGGCGGAACAGGACGTTCGCGTCACCAGTTCGGGACTGCCGAAATTCGCGTTCTCCGCGTTGACTCAGGCGGCGTTACGTGGCAGCGACTACATCTCCAATGACGATCCACGCCGACGTATCATGACCGCGGCGAAAGCGGCGAACACGCCCGGACTGACATACGTGTACCTGCGCGACGCGGACAAGATCGGACACAATTACGGCTGGGACTCCGACAAGTGGATCGGCACATATGAGCGTATCGACGCCCAGTTGTCTTTGCTGCGTCGAAGTGTGCCGAAGAACACGCTGATCGTCATCGTGGCGGATCATGGCATGATAACCGCCGACCCGGAAGCCTGCATCGACATAGCGTCCGAACCCCAGCTGATGTGGGGCGTCGCGAATGTCGGCGGCGAACCACGCTGTGTCATGCTTTATGGCGAGGATGGCGAGAATCCGGAGGACATCGCCGCTCGTTGGCGTGACGTGCTGGGGGAGCGCGCCCAGGTGCGCACCCGCCGGCAGACAATCGAGGAAGGCGTCTACGGACCAGTCGATGAACGCGTCAAGTCGATGATCGGCGATGTGGTCGTCTCCGCTGCGGGCTCTACCACCATTGTCGATTCCCGCACACAGGCGGAGAAGGCGATGCATCTGCCCAGCGTGCACGGGTCGCTGACCTACATGGAATCTGATATTCCATGCCTGATTGACGTGGCTTGATTGAATGATCCGAACGTCTGAACGGATGTTGCCGTGGGATGTTAGGGAACGTTAATCAGTCACCGAACAGAATTTCATCCCAACTCGGCACTGCGGAGCGTCCTGCACGGCGCTTCGATTTGGTGGTGCTCTGACTATGAGGATCGGATGATGCCGTCTTGGACTTATCGGACTGCTGCTCGCCGGCGGATTGCGTGTTTTGCGAGTTTTGGGCAGGTTCCGTCGTTGAAGGGGCGGGGTACTGCGTCGTCGCGATTTCCGGACGGTTCGGCAGCGGAACGGTCGCCGATGACTGAGTCTCAACGGTGGTCTTGATATTCGTGGCTTGTGGTGCAACCGGTTCCGGAGCATTCCAAGCGGACACCGTCTGTTCGATACGTGCGGAACGTGCGGAATCGCCCGGCAAATTCAATGATGCGAGAAAATTCTGGTCGACCTGCTTCTCGGTGTGTCCTTCCGTCGGCGTGTCTTGCTCGCCGATGAGCTTGCGTGCCGTTGCGTTCAGACAGTTGACCGCGTTGTCATGCATGTTCCAAGACCATTCCGCACGGGCGGCATGACCTGCGGAATCGAACTCCGCGGTAATCTTCCACGGTTCCAAACCGCGTCTGGTGGCCTTCCACCGCACATCCTCCAACCGTACGTGGGCTGCGGCGAAAGTGCGTTCGATCAGTTCGGAAAGCGTGCGCACACGGCTTTCCTTCGGCGCGGGGACCGCCAGGAACTGTTCGATCGCATATTGTTTTTCGGTTTCCACCGCCGCCGAGAAACGCCGAACAAGCGCTTCGCTCAACGAATATCGCTCCGCCACGCGGGTCGGATTGGCTCCGGCTCGAATCAAGGATTGGATTTGGGAGATCGGCAGCGTGGAAGGCGCTTGCTGCTGACGCTCCTCTTGGGTTTCGGTGCGAATCTGTTTTGCCTCCAAAATGGCTCTTTCAAGCGCTTCATCGACCTTGACGGCGAATTTGCCGGCACCTGAAACAAAGACGAGCTCACCGGTTTCACTCACATGATCGAACCGTGCATCTTCGAGCGCATTCTCAGGCACAACACACCACTTTCCCTTAGATTTTTCTATTAATTCTATTGTGCCCCACGTGTCGGATTTTACGAGTATTTCAATTCGTGTATCCTAGCGGGGGAAAAGTCATGTATTCTATGGCGCATAAGCACCATAGATGACGAAAGGAATCTCGATGGCACAGGATTATGATTCCCCGCGCAACAAAGACGAGGACGAGGAGTCGCTCCAGGCTTTGAGCAAGGGTTCTCAGAACAATTCCAACGATATGGACGATGACGAGAACGCCATTGCCGAAGACTACGAGCTGCCGGGCGCCGATTTGAGCAATGAGGACGCTTCGGTGACCGTCATTCCGATGCAGGGCGACGAGTTCATCTGCTCCGAATGCTTCCTGGTGAAGCATCGCAGCCAGCTTGCCTACACTACCGACGACGGACAGCCGGTATGCAAGGAGTGTGCGGCCTGATGGCGTTCGACGAGGCATACAACGAGCCGGAAAACGTCGAGGTTCTGGTAAAGTCGCTGGATCCCGGGCAGCCGGCTCAGCTGCATTACGCCCATGCCGGAGATGCCGGTGCCGATCTGCGCACCACCGAAGAAGTGACGTTGAAGCCGTTCCAGCGGGCGCTGGTGCCCACGGGAGTGGCAATCGCATTGCCTGCCGGCTATGTGGCGCTGGTGCATCCGCGTTCGGGACTCGCCGTCAAGCAGGGCGTCACGGTGCTTAACGCGCCGGGAACCATCGACGCTGGGTACCGTGGCGAAATCAAGGTGCCGTTGATCAACCTCGATCCGGAACGCGCCGTGACGTTCCATCCGGGCGACCGCATCGCACAGCTGGTCATCCAACGCTACGTCGAGGCAAAATTCATCGAGGCGCAGACCCTGCCCGGATCCGACCGCGCGGAACGTGGCTTCGGATCAACCGGCGTTGCGTCCTGACGGGACTGCAATACACAAAGACCGAGGATGTATCCGGCCGTGCAACACGCGGCCGGATACATCCGTCATATGGTGATGCGCGGGTACTATAGGGTACATTCCAAGCGAGGAGGAGCGAAATGAGCGACATGGATCATGAGGTTCGTTCGGCCAGAATGTTGGGCTGCGAGATCAGCACGAATCCGCTTGACCCGCTTGAACCAATCCTCAAGATGTGCGAATACCACCATCCCGACGAGGACATGAGCATTCTCGCGAGAGCCTACCGGCGCGCCGTCAACCAGCATTCGTCGCAACGGCGTAAATCCGGCGAGCCGTACATCATCCATCCGCTTGCAGTGGCGCAGATCCTCGCCGATCTTGGCATGGGGCCGCTGGTTGTGGCAGCGGGCCTTCTGCACGACACAGTGGAGGACACCGACTACACGCTCGACGAATGCCGCGCCGAATTCGGCGACACGGTGACCGGCCTGGTGGACGGCGTCACGAAGCTTTCCAAAATGGAATACGGCGATTCCGCCCAGGCCGAGACCATCCGCAAAATGGTGGTGGCGATGAGCCGCGACGTGCGCGTGCTGGTGGTCAAGCTCGCCGACCGTGTGCACAACGCCCGTACATGGCGTTACGTCAAGCAGTCGAATGCGCAGAAAAAGGCACGTGAAACGCTGGATGTGTATGCGCCGCTCGCCAACCGTCTTGGCATGAACGCCATCAAAACCGAGTTGGAAGAACTCAGCTTCAAGGTTCTGTATCCGAAGATCTACAACGAGATTGTGGTATTGGTGGCCCGTCGCGCCGGACAACGCGACGTGTACCTGAAGCAGATTCTCGCCGAAATCAATGAGGATCTCGACGAACAGCACATCAAAGCCTATGTGACGGGCCGTCCGAAGGACTACTTCTCCATTTACCAGAAGATGATCGTGCGCGGGCACGATTTCGCCAACATTTATGATTTGGTGGGCGTGCGTATCATCGTCGACACGATTCAGGACTGCTATGCGGCGTTGGGTGCCGTGCATGCGCGGTGGAACCCTGTTCCCGGCCGTTTCAAAGACTATATCGCCATGCCGAAGCTCAACATGTACCAGAGCCTGCACACCACGGTGGTCGGCCCCGGCGGCAAGCCGGTGGAGATTCAGATCCGCACGTGGGACATGCACCGCCGCGCGGAATTCGGCATCGCTGCGCATTGGAAGTACAAGGAGAACGGCCAAGCCGGACGCGCGTTGAGCTCGCCTGACAAGTCCGACCGCAAGCGTGGCGAAAACCAGGAGCTGAGCGAGGCCGACAACCTCAAATGGATTCAGCAACTTGCCGACTGGACGAGCGAAACGCCGGATTCCGACGAATTCCTTGGCTCCCTCAAAGAGGATTTGGGCGCGGCAGAGGTCTACGTGTTCACGCCGAAAGGCAAGATCGTCTCGCTTCCCGCCGAAGCCACTCCGATTGATTTCGCTTATGCGGTGCACACCGAAGTCGGTCACCGTACCATGGGTGCGCGCGTGAACGGACGATTGGTGCCGCTTGATACCAAGCTCGAGAATGGCGATACCGTTGAAATATTGACATCCAAGTCCGAATCCGCAGGTCCGTCGCGTGATTGGCTGAGCTTCGCCAAGAGCCCGAAGGCACGCAACAAGATTCGTCAATGGTTCAGCAAGGAACGCCGTACCGAAGCCGTCGAGGAAGGCCGTGACGAGCTGACGCGCGCCATGCGCAAGCGCAACCTGCCAATCACCACGCTGCTGACTCCGGAAGCATTGGTGGGTGTCGCCGACGAGTTGAACCTTGCCAACGCGGAAGCCGTGTTCGTGGCGATTGGTGATGGCCAGATCTCCACGCAGAACGTCATCTCGCATCTGGTCCGTGACGCGGGCAGCGACGAGGTGGATGAGGAAGTCGAGCAGGAGGCGTTGCCGCTCAAGCAGGTGGAGCGTACCAAGAAGACCACCAGCTCGTTGGGTATCTCCGTCAAGGGCGTGGGGGACATCTGGGTCAAGCTGGCCCGATGCTGCATGCCGGTTCCTGGAGACAAGATCATCGGCTTCATCACCCGCAACCAAGGCGTGTCCGTGCATCGCGTGGACTGCCAGAACATGCTCGAACTGGAGAAACGCCAGCCCGAACGTGTGGTGGATGTGCAGTGGACCAGCACCAAGGGCGTGTTCATGGTCAAGATCCAGGTCGAGGCGCTTGACCGTCCGCATCTGCTGAGCGATGTGACACGCGTGCTGTCCGACCACGGCGTGAACATTATCTCCGGCTCGATTTCCACCGGCACCGACCGCGTGGCCACCAGCCAATTCAGCTTCGAAATGGCCGATCCGCAGCATCTGAACACCCTGCTCGCCGCCGTGCGTAAAATCGAAGGCGTGTTCGACGTGTACCGCATCACCGGCGCGAAGGATTCCGCGGAGCCGCGACTGCGCAAAATGTGATGTTGACGAATCACATAAGCCGGTGATTGCAAGCAAACGCCTCTATAAATAAAATGAAGAAAGCCCCTCAATCGAGGGGCTTCCCTATATTGTACGGCTGTGCGGGAAACGCTTACTTGAGCACTTCCACGGACACGATGCCGACCGGCTCGGTCGGACGGTCCATGCGATCGGTGTTCACGGCTTCGAGCTTGTCGACCACTGCCTTGGAATCGTCATCCGCAACCTCGCCGAAGATGGTGTGGTGGCCGTCGAGCCACGGGGTCGGCACGGTGGTGATGAAGAACTGGGAACCGTTGGTGCCGTGGATCTTGCCGTCCATGCCACGACGCAGGCCGGCGTTCGCCATGGCCAGCAGGTACGGGTGGTCGAACTTCAGATCAGGAACGATCTCATCGTCGAAGTCGTAGCCCGGGCCGCCGGTGCCGTTGCCCAGCGGGCAGCCACCCTGAATCATGAAATCCTTGATGATGCGGTGGAAGGTTAGACCGTTGTAGAACGGCTCATGGGAAGGCTGGCCGGTCATCGGATCGATCCATTCCTTCTCGCCGGTGGCAAGGCCGAGGAAATTGGCCACGGTTTCCGGGGTTTCGTCGTCGAACAGGTTGATTTTGATGTCACCTTCGGAGGTATGCATGATGATGGTAGTCATGGCTCCAAGTGTCTCATGGGCTTGAGACCGGGCGGCAGCCCATCGACGTGTTCGTGACTAAGCTCGACGGTTACATGAAGTACTACTGTGAAGGCGGATTCGGGAATCCCCAGGGGTTGGATGGACTTGAATGGGTATCGCAAGGAGCTTGGACTATGCTTCATGAGCGGTTCGGAAATTATCCGCCCCTCTACCTTTATGCGGACAATCAGCGAAAACCTTCAACGACATTCTCAATAGCGCAAAACAGGCATAGTCAAAATCTGAGCAATCAACGGCGATGGTGAAACACGTGACCTTACACTGCACATACAGTTCCCAACACGCCAGACGCTTACGATTATGACCACATCAACTTCGCAGAATACTCACGAAACAGATACCGCAAACAACGCATCATACACCACCATCAGCACCATTCTCACACTGGCCATACCAACGTTCGGACAACTTATCGCCGAACCAGCATTCGTGCTCATCGACACCGCCATCGTCGGACATATTGGCGGGCAGGCGCTCGCCGGTCTGTCGGTCGGGTCAACCATTGTGCTCACTGTTGTGGGACTATGTGTGTTCCTTGCGTATAGCACCACAACGCAGGTGGGACGTCTTTTGGGTGCCGGCAAACGGGGTGAAGGTTTGGAAGCAGGCATTGATGGCCTGTGGTTGGCTGGAATCATTGGCGTGGTGGTATCTGTGGCGCTGTTCGTTATTGCACGCCCGTTGTGCACGGCCATGGGAGCCCAGGGGAGTGTACTGCATAACGCGGTTGACTATGTTCGCGCAGTGGTGTTCGGCATTCCCGGCATGTTGCTGGTGTATGCGGCCAACGGTATTTTCCGCGGACTGCAGAAGGTTCGCATCACGTTGATAGCTGCTATGGTGGGTGCGATACTCAATACGTTGCTGGACCTGCTGTTTATTCTCGGATTCGGTTGGGGTGTGTTTGGTTCTGGAGTGGCCACGCTGATTTCGCAATGGTTCATGGCAGTGGCGCTTATTGTTCCTTCGGTGTTGTGGACTCGTGCGGAAGGTGCCCGTTTGCAGCCGCGTTTGTCAGGAGTGTTGAACAGTGCTGGCGATGGTGCGGTGTTGTTTTTGCGTACGCTTGCGTTGCGTGCATGCCTGGTGGCGAATGTGGTGCTGGCCACGCATATGGGTGTGGAAGTGTTGGCTGCATATCAGGTGGTGAATTCCAGTTGGAATTTTGTGCTGAACATGCTTGATGCCATTGGTATTGCCGGTCAGACGTTGGTTGCCGCACAGATTGGTGCCCGCAAAGAGGACGAGGCCATGCGTTTGACGAGAATCGCTGGCAAGGCAGGATTATGCGGAGGAACGGTAATCGGTATTGGTTTGATGATTGCCGGATGGTGTGCGTCCCCGCTGTTTTCGCAGTCTACTGAGATTCAGCATTTGCTCACCGTCGGCATGATGGTTGTTGGCGTGACATTGCCGTTGGCTGGTTGGATGTGGGCTGTTGATGGCATTCTGATTGGGGCAGGGGATTACCGGTATCTTGCATTGACGTGTGCGGCGACGGCTGCAATATATGTGCCCTGTCTTGTTACGATTGGTTGGATATGCGATGCGATGCAGGCTTCTTCCGCGCTGCGTATGGCATTGCTGTGGCTTGCCGTGAATCTGTTATTTGTAGGATTGCGTGCCATTTTCAATGGTTTCCGTATCGGAACTTCCACATGGTTGCATATCGTACATTGAAATCAGCTTGTGATAGCAGTTTGGCATGACGTGAGATAGGCGATTCCTGCTAAATAAAAACCCACATGGTTCCGGCGTGCCGGAACCATGTGGGTTTTTTATATGCGGCGAGCTTAGGAATGAATCCTAAGAACATGCTCTGGCAATTCAGGAACGCTTGCGCTTGAACGCGAACAATGCTCCTGCTGCAACAACCAGAACAGCGACCACCACAACAACGCCGATTACGTTGGAACCGGTGTTGGCAGTGTTTGCCTTCTTGTGTGCGGCAGGCCTCGTATTCTGCTTGTCATCATCTTTCTTCGGTGCGTTCGGCGTACCGTCCTTGATAGCTACGGTGAAGCGCACGCGTGCACCTTGGTTGTAGAACACCACCACGGAACCGGTGCTGCCGGTCTCGCGACCATTGAGGAATGCGCTGCTCAATACGATGGAACCGTCATCGGCCACGGTGTAATCCGTGCCGGCGGTCAGTGACTGGTAATCGTACTGCACGTCTTCCACGGTATTGCCATTGGGGTTGATGGCAACGGTCAGACCGTTGGCGTTGGCGCTCTTCTTGTCGCTATCATACTTGTCGTAGTCGAATGCATCGCCATTCGTCAGCTCAGCATTCTTGATTTCACCATCGTTCAGCAGCCATACCTGAGTGCCATGGTACGGGTTTGCGGTGCCAATTGCCAGACCGGAATCGGTAACGGCGAACACGCGTAGACCGTGGTTGTTGTTGTCTCCGAAACCGTTACGGCTGATGGTCTGGAAGTTCGTGCCATCGGAGGAAACGATCAGGTCGAAGCCACGAGTTTCATCGTTGGAGTAATGCAGGTAGCTGAGCACGCCCACGAAGTCGGTGAAGTTCTCCAGATTCTCTTCGGTAAGCCACTTGTCGAACTCATTGGTGATGGAATCCGGCAGATACTGCTTGTTCTTGTTATACAGGTCGAGCAGGTGCTGCAGAGATGCGAGGAACTGGTAACGATCATCGAGTGTGTAGGTTTCGGCAGACTGTGGGGCAATGCCGTCAGGGGAGACTACGTCAGTCTGCTTGGAGCTAAGGTCGGCGCCCATGTCTTCCAGCAGCTGCTGCATGGTGGCCACGTCAGCAGCCACTTCGTCGGTCTTACCGGCTTCTTCAACTGCCTGTGCGGCCTGATCGTTTTCGGACGTTTCGTCACCTTCGCTCAGCAGCATGATGTCGTCATCGTCGCTCGGCTTGGTGGCTTCCTGAGAGTCGGACTCGGAAGGCTTGGTGGCTTCCTGAGAGTCCGTATCGGTGGTGCCGGAAGTGCTGTTCTGGTCATTCTTCTTCAGAGAGTCGAAGAAGATCTTGAGGTATTCGATCTGCTTCTTCCACTCTTCCGGAGTGCGCTTCAGAATGTCGCCGTTGGCGAACTGGGTTGCCGGGTAGGCGAGGTCGCTGATGTCGAAGGTGCCGACGTACAGCTTGCCGCTATAGGACTGCATGCGCCACACGTACTGATTCAGGTGGCGGCTCTGCTCGTCGCTGTCACCCAAGCCCGAAAGCATAGTCTTGCCGTCAATGGTGCCCTTGGGGTTGCCGAAGTACTTGTTGTTGGCGTCACCTGCAAGCATTTCGAAGCTCTCGTTGTTATCTTTGTCAACATCCATGCGCCACAGGTTGACTGGGCTTTCCAGATCCTTATACAGGTCGGAGAAGTTCATCTGCATGGCCTTCTCCAGAGCGTTCATCGGATCGTTATAGCCGCCGATGTACAGGTGGTCGTTGTACACCACCATGTTGGCTGCGCCGGAACGGCTCGCTCCGAAGCCCCACTCGTACTTGGCGCCATCTGCCGGATCGCCGACCAGTGGCTTGAAGGTCCACTTGCCGGTGCTCTCATCCCGCGTGCCACGGAGCAGAGCGAAGGACTGCTTGGTGTTCTTGCCCTTGCCGGTCACCACGGTGACATACAGATTGCCCTTGAAGCCGACCATATCCCACACGCAGCCGCCGAACACGTTGTCGGTCACAGCACATGCCGGATAGTTGTACAAGCCCTTATCCTGAGTGGCGATGGTGGCGAAAGAATCCTGACCTGCGGATGGGTTAGAGGAAGCCACGATAGCGGCGCCGTTGTCGGTAATCATGCTGGCGATGAGCTGGTTATTGACAACGGTCAAGCCACGAATACCAGCGGTGTATCCCTTCTGCAGACCAGTGGTCATGGCCGCGGGGCGATACACGATTTCAGTGGTGTCAGTCTTCGGGTCGATTTCCAGCAGGTACGGCTGACCCTTTGCGGCGGCAGCAAAGTACAGCTTGTCATGGAATTCGACGGCGGCACGATAGCCGTTGACCGCATGTTCTCCGCCAATCGCATTGACGATGATCTTTACTTCACCGGTCTTGACATTGATCTTGAGCAGCAAGCTGTGGTTCTCGCCGTTGTCAAGGAACAGTTCGCCGTTGAAAGCAACATCCAGTGCCGCCTTGATGCTGGCATAGGTGGTGCCCATGGTTTTGGCCATGAACTTCAGTGTGGAACCCATTGCGGAATAGCAAGTGCCCACATACATCCAGTCGCCATAACCGACCGAAGACCATGAATAGTTCTGGCCACGCTCGGCCGAACCCTGCGTGAGATCATCAGTGGATTCGCCGTTCAAAACGTTTACGATACCGTCATCTTCGCCCAGCCCTGCATTGGGGTGCGAAATCTTGGTGGCCGTATAGCCGGCACCAAGTACGGCGGTATTTGAAGGTTCATTAGCATTGGCGCCTGCTACCGGCAGCAACATGGCGCAAGTCGCAAGTGTTGCGATTGCAGCATTAATCATTTTATGGTGGTTTACCATATTTTCCCTAATCTCATATACTCTGAAAAGATATTCCCTCGTGTGGCATATCCAATAGAAGAAAATACCAAAAAGGGGGGACATAAGGTACTATACGGAAAACATCGGGAACAAATCCCACCAAGTAGTGTTGCGCTAACTAGTATTTGCGTGACTGCGCATGCGAAATCAGGCTTTAGAAGCGCGTGCGACAAGCCGCTTCTGCACGTAAAGTCCAATGGACATTGTGCAATGGCGGAATCAGATCGTTAACCGTCAACATGCATAACGAAATCAGCGGCGTAGCCAATGAAGCAATGCGAAAATGTTTGACAAGTGCGAAAAAACAGGAATACGAAACCCGCAAATCCCAGAATATCGGACGCAAAAATATCGTATCCAAACGTGTCGAGAGTACTGGGGTGGCCAGTCAATGCAACGACTACATCGGGAATCTCATCGCGCACGATATTCAACAGAAGAAAAGCGATGAGCGTGGTGCAGCCTCGTTTTACAATCTTGCGAGGGTTGGCGTCGGAGAAGACCAGATTCGACCCGAGACTGATCATGAACACGGATGGTCCAAGAATGCACAGATACAGAAACACTTGCCCCCACTGGCTGATTTCACCTTGGAAGAAATTACCGTCAAGCACTTCGTAGAGATGCGCCGAGGGAAGACCGAGAGGGGCGGAACGCGCAAGATCGAAGCTGCCGTAGTTGTTTTGTCTGCTCTCTCATGATTACGTTATGCTCACTCCAGTGCCCGAACATTCCCTCCATACTCGAAAGGGAGGAACATGCAATCTGCCAAGTGGGCTTCCGTCGACAGCGAATGCCAGAGAAAGCCCGTATCGCCTACCTTAATCAGCAAGCAGAATCGGCGTGGTTCCACCTTAAAACCACTGGCGTCATGTTCCGAGTGTGGCGTTTGCGGGCTGTGTTTTCTCTGTGCATATGAAACGTGCCACCAGGCGGTCGGATGACGCTTGCGGAGGGATGTCTTGTGCACAAAAATGTGTCGTACGAGCGCTTAAGCTTGGTTATCCCGCTTACGTATGGTAGATTCCGTGCTTTATCCTGAGACATCTCGCTTATATATGGCAGGTCAGGTTGTCATGACAGCTGTTCTCATACCCCCTAAGTACGCTTTTCTGAGGTGTATCTGCCATACATAAGCGAGATAGGGATAAAAGGGGGTGTCGATGTCCGAGAGAACGCGTCTTCATTATCCAACGGTGTATGTGGTTCATACGGAAGATAAGAACAGGTATAAAAGCGTTCCTGACTATACGGTATACGTGGGGGGACGAATAGCATACGAAATCGCACCTCGCAGCATTTGAAGACGGATTCAAATGTTCGAGAGGACTGGAAGGATTTTGCGGACCGTTTACAGTCGGATGCTTCTTCCGCATGGCAGTATGTTATTGCTGATGGGCATTTCAACAAGTCGATGACGCTTGATGTTGAAAACAAGTTGATGCATTATCTGCTTGGCTCTGAAGCGGTGAAAAATCTGAATAATCGTCGTGCGAACGCACAGGGTGATTATTACACCAAAAGTGAGTTTGATAGGATTTTTTCGAATATTTGGCTTGGGCTTCATAACAGGATCCGGTGTTATTCCCCTCAGAGGAGATCATTCGTGATTCCGCTTTGTTTAAAGCATCTTCGTTCCATCAGCTCAGCGATGATCAGGTCGCTGCTGAGGAATCTGTCATACAGGCTTTGTCTGATGTTTTGAATAATGGTTTTGGGCAAACAGACCAACAAACGTCGAAGCTTATTTTTGTGCAAGGTGCTGCGGGAACTGGTAAAACTGTGCTGCTCAGCCATCTGTTTTACCGTGATTGTTGGACTGAAGAAATTCAGATTCGATGATCGGAGGTGCGGTTCTTTCGTA
>OMBM01000295.1_pt1 | contig 31679 bp, 16 predicted proteins | sample 1644861 | NCBI WGS metagenome assembly OMBM01 (sample SAMEA103958165, study PRJEB25191) | human gut metagenome | biome: human-associated habitat [ENVO:00009003]; feature: intestine environment [ENVO:2100002]; material: feces | place: Germany | collected 2013/2015 | reverse complement strand
GCATATCTGAAGAATCTGAAGGCACCTCCCCAGACACACTTTTTGAAACACTACCCGACTGTTGGGATGGTGGTAGGATTCCGGATTTCTTCCCATTGATACAACTCTTTTTACACCACAAAGAATTTTTGTATTCAATAATCTCTCTTTGCAAATCCGAGTGCTCGGAAAAACGGAGTGCAATAAAAAGATGCTCGGATATATAGCAGCGAAGTCTGAACAATTCGACCGGATACACCGTACTCGTGTTGGAACGGGTTTCATATTTACCCGAAAATTTTCCGAATGTCACGATGCCGGAGACTTGATAATGTTCAGTACGACCAAAACTAATTTGTAAGGCCGATTCAAGTTATTTTGCATTGTTCTTCTTGCTGCTATTTGTCGGAATCATCGTTCATCCCGAACATGTCCAGGATTCGATCGATTCAAAGATCGATTTCTTCATTCGATAGAGATTCCAGGTTTCGAGGTTTGCTTGACGCGGGCTTATTCTCCGACAACTCTGCCGGAAACTCATCATCCGGGATTTCGTCAATTATTATATTATCATCGATCGGATTTTGGGACTTATCCCATCTGGTTGTCAAATCATTGATTACTGCCGGCCACACCGTAGTAGGCTCAAGGAATCTCCATATTGACTGGTCGAACCATGTGCCGCAACAGATGACCCATCTCTCTTTGGGTAGTTGGAAGATTGGTATATTCTGCAGTGTACTTTTTTTGCACTTTTGAATGATTCCGGGTAGAACCAGTCTTCCAAGCTGACGCATAAATTCCTCTTGTGCGACTGTAACTTCAAGAGGTAGCAAATCAATTCCAATCCACCGATCCGAGATTAAACAAAGGTGCCGATTTTTAGCGAATCGGATGACCGTACAGTTGCGGGATAACGCCTGTGTCAGAAAAATTCGGAAGAAATCCGGGGAGATGCTGAATTCCTGATGACGATCTGCCATTATACGGATGTACTCCTGAAAATGAAGCATCTTGAGAGATATCCATTGTTCCGTACTTGATATTTCGTTGAGATCAGGGAGTTGTCGGCAAAGACGATCGAACTCTTCATCATTCAAGTAATAGAGATTGAGTTCACTCTTCAGTAATGCCATGCAATGTTCAAAGTCGGCATTCTGCAACATACTCTCCTTCTGCTGGCAATATTGGGGCGAAAAACGCAATATTGTTTGCATGATACACTGAATATCATTAACTGTTTGCTCAATCTCTTCGCCAGCCATGGATTGTCCAAGGCAGTTCCAGGTGCCATCGGAATTTTCACAGCATCTGTAAATCCAGAAGATAGTCCCGGATTCGTTTCTAATACTGAAATTGTCCGGAGTCTCGTCCCAAGCCAGCAACAAGGCTCCCATCGGGACGGCATCTATTCCCGGAAGGCTCCAGGGAAGCAGCACATAAGGATAAACGTCGTGTCCAAGTATGGTTCTGCGATTTACATAAAGGAATGGGATGCTTTGTGCATAGCATTTCGCTGTTTCTGGCGATTGTGAGTTCATGGGAGTTTTCATTATCTATTTTATTAGTTCATTTCAGTCGTGGCATGTTGCGTCCGTGCTTCGTCGAATTTCTGCTTCATGGTCGGGTTGCCGCGAGTGAGCCGGCTTATTGTCAGATTTGCGGTGTCTTGCTGGGCCAGACGCAGATTGTTTTCCGACCCCAGCAGATTCTCCTTTACCTTTTGCAGTTTAGCGATTGTATCATCAATCTGCTTGACAGCTTCGTTGAATTTTCGGGATGCCAGGTCATAATGCCGCCCGAACTTTTCGCGGAATTCAGTCAGCTTGTTCTCGAAATTGGTTACGTCCACCTCCCGGCTTTGTGCCTGAATCAACTGCTTTTTGTATTCGAGGCTCTTCTTTGAAGTCTGCACCAACAGTGTGATCAGCGGAATAAAGAACTGCGGACGGATGACGTACATCTTCTCGTAACGGTGCGACACGTCGACGATGCCTCCGTTGTAGAGCTCGTTGTCGGGTTCGAGCAGGGAGACCAGCACGGCGAACTCACATCTCTTCTTTCGTCTGTCCTCGTCCAACTTCTTGAGAAAATCCTCGTTTTTGTGTTTGGTAGCCGTAGTGTCCATTTCGTTCTTCATCTCGAACATGATGGAGACATACTCCACGCCGTCTTCCATGTCTCGGAAGATGAAGTCACCCTTCGTTCCGTCGGTTACGTCGTTATCCTTTTCGAAGTAGGCATTCGGCAGAATGGGCCGCAGCATTTGGTTGAACAGTGTCGAGCAGTGTGTTTCAAGAGACTCGCCGATCATCTTGGTACTCATGCGCGTCTTGAAATCCCGGTAGTAGTCGATCTGCTCCTGCTTGGCTTCCAGTTCGAGTTTATGCTGCTCCTTGAGTTTGGCCGTCTCGGCTTCGGCCTTGAACCGCTCCATCTTCATGTCAGACTGGAGCTGACTGATGGTATGATCTCTCGCCTGAAGCTCCTGCTCTGCGCGTTTCTGCTCTTCCATGACGGCCATCTTGAGCCGTGTGTCGGCCTGATTGACGGTTGACTGGAGCGCCGTGATGGTCTTCTCCTTTTCGGCCAAAGCCAGATCGCGTTCGGCATCCTTTTGGGCTTCGATATTTTTCAGTTGTTCCTTCAGTCGGTCTACTTCCAGCTGTCTTTCGCCGTTAAGTTGTACGGACAGAGTCTCCATCTGACTCTTAAGGCGTTCAATCTCATTCTCTTTGGCGATTAACTCCTTTTCCTTGCCATTCATTTGCTCGGCAAATTCCTTCCGTGTCCGGGCTTCTGTCAGTTCCTGTTCCGCCTTGCGTCGGGCCTCGAGTTCTTCCATACGCCGTCCGATTTCCGCGTCAAATTCGGCGTTCTTCACTTGGCTGACGATCGACGCATAATCTGCTTCGTCTACGGTAAACACGCTTCCGCAATGGGGACATTTCAGCTCTCTCATATTGTCTGTTTTTCTGATTTCGCACTTGATATGTATCTCAAAATTAGGTCTTATTTGGTTTAGTTCCATATGCCTCGGACAAAATTTCATAAAAAAGTTCCGATTTTGGATTTTATTTGCAAAAGTTCGTTCTGTTCGCTAATTTTAAAGTCCAAATTTCATTTTATCCGGCAAATTCCATCCATTCAGGACATGACATGACAATTCTCTTTCATCCCTGTTACGATACGCGCTGCAGGCTCGATTCGGTACGGTGCGGCCAGGTGCTGCTCGACACGCTGACGCTCGGCCCGCTCGGACTGCTTCAGGAGCTGGAACTCCGTCTGGGGCTGACGGCTGCCACTACCTCGAATTTGTTGCGCACGGTCGACTATGTGAAGCTGTTGCGCGACTACTTCCTGGCGCATACCGATTCGCCATTCGCCTCTTCGTTTGAGGCCGACGAATACAATGTTGCCGCGGAACTGCTGCGATGGCGCGACCTGCTGCGGTTGGCCGGCTGGAACGCCTCAATGCGTGGTATCTCCGAGAGAATTGGTTTGCTGGCCGATCTCGAAGCAGGATTTGCAAGCCCGGCGCTGGGCGACCGTTGGCAGGCGGTGATGGAGGAACTCCCGAACCATGACATGAGCGACTGGACTCTCGATCTGCACTGTCCGAAACGATTGTTGTTCCCTCTCTACGGCCGACTGTTCGAACGATTGTCGGAGAGCGGGGCAAAGATTCTCGAACCCGAAGACGCCCCGACCTGCCCCGGGAAGGTTTGCCGAATCCGGGTGCGGGACTTCACGGAGGCCTTCCGGGGAATCCCGACCCTCGACCCGAAGCGGTGGACGCTGATCTGCAACCGCGGCAAACTGCTCAACAACGTGCTGCGGCTCAACGGCTGCCCGACGACAGAATCGTCGATTCGTGAGAACGACTCGTCGGTCGTGCAACTCTTCGAGGCGGGCTTTTCGCTCTTCATCCACCCGTCGGAGGAGGTGCCCGAGGCGGTCGACATCTATCGGCTGCTGAACTACCTGCAGGCCCGCCCCAATCCGATTCCTGCGCGGATCAACTTGGCCCTGCAGCGGTTGCTGACCTCCGAGGCGGGAATCGATCCTGCGCGCTGGCAGGCGACCGTCGACGAAGCCCTGGCGGCCGACGACGAAGCGGACGAAGAGACCCGCAACCGGATCCGTCGTCGCTTGGATATGCTGTTAAACCCCTTCTTCGAGGCCGTTTCGCCGCGGGCTATCCCGCTCGAGCGGCTCCAGACGTATGCCCGTTCGCTGCGGGGATGGGCCCTGCAGCGCAGTCGTCTTGGCGACGAAGCCTCCGGCGCGCTGCCGCAACTGGCGGAGATGTGCGACGTCATGCTGGCTTTGCTGGAAACGTGCTCAGGTGATACGATCGACGGACAGTTGCTGCAGGGGTGGATCTCGTCGATCCGCATCGACGCGTCGATCCGCAACACGGAGGCACAGGTCGGTTCATTCGATGTGGTGGAACATCCCGCCGCGCTGGTCGATCCAGTCGACCGGGCCGTTTGGGTCGACTGCGTGGGGATGCCGGATCTGCACTACGACTTCGAGTTCCTCGGTCCCGATGAGCGAAAAGGTCTCGAACGGCAGGGTGTCAGGGTTTGGAGCCGTACCGAGGAGATGAAGGTCGAACTGGAACTCATCCGTCGCGGAGTGGGGCAGGTGCGTCGGGAGTTGATCCTCATTACACCCGAATCGGATCGGGGGGCACGGTTGGAGGAGCACCCGATCGTTGACGATCTCCGGGGCGAGGAGCTGACGCCCTTCCCGGTGGAGACCGACACGGTGCCGGTTGAGCTTCCGCCCCTCTGCCGGAAGGTGCCGGAGTTCCGGATTGCGGCCGGGAAGATTGCGCTGCGCGAGACGGAGAGTGCCACGAGCCTCGAACTGCTGATCCAGCGGCCGTTCGACTACGTCATGAAGTATACTGCTCGGTTGCGGCCGGGCGGTGTGCGCGAACTCGACGAACTGAATCTCATCGAGGGGCGTGTGGCGCACCGCACACTGGAGTTGATCGTTCGGCAGACGGAGGGTAACCTCAATGCCATGTCGGGAATCATCGCTCGCCGGGAGGATTTCGACCGCTATTTTCTGAAGGCAATTCGGGAGTGTGGGCTGGGGCTTCTGCTGGCTCGCCATGCCATCGAGCGCAAGGCGCTTCAGGAGCAGTTGCGCAATGCCTTGTCGGCGCTGATGCAGATTCTGCTCCAATACGGCCTCCGCGTCGAGGGGGTTGAGCAGGAGGCCTCGGCGCCGTTGCTTGATGCCGGCAAACCCCAGTTCACGGTACGTGTCGACCTGCTGTTGCGCAACCGCGCAGGGAATCCGGTGATTTTCGACCTGAAATGGTCGCGCAACGAGAAGCGATACGAAGCCATGATCCGCGAAGGGCGCGACTTGCAGCTGCGTGTTTACGACCATGCGGTGAGCAGCAGCCTCGGGCGTCCGGTCGCGGCCACGGGATACTTCCTTTTGGGCCGTGGCCAGCTGCTCAGCGCCGATCTGCCCGATCTGCGGGGGTATGTTAAACAGGTCGATGCCCCGCGTACGACTGCCGAGGCCATGGCCCGCATCCGTGCCGGCTATGAGTGCCGCTACGAGGAGTTCCGCGATGGTATCATCGAGGAGGGAGAGGGACTTCCGGTTGGGCGACTTCCCTATGCCCGGGCGAACGATCCCGAACGGCTGTGGCCGCTCCTGACGGAGAAGAACGGGGAGAGCATCATCAAGCAGATTGATCCCTACGACAACGCCTATCGAATCTTCAAAGGTACGCTGAAATGAGAAACATCCATTATATCAGTGCCGGAGCCGGCTCGGGCAAGACCCATACGCTGACCGAGATCCTGGCGGACCATATTGCCTCGGGATTCTGCCGTCCGGGCGAGGTGTTGCTGACGACTTTTACAGAGGCCGCCGCCTCCGAGTTCCGGGAGAAGACCCGGCGCAAACTGCTTGAAAAGGGACTTGTGGATGCGGCGTTTGAGATGGCCGGAGCACGGATCGGAACGATCCACTCGGTGGCCAAATCACTGATCGACCGCTACTGGTACCGGCTCGGTCTGGCTCCCTCCGTGACGGTTCTCGACGACGAGGAGCGCACCCGGCATATCAACGAATCGTTGGCCGCACTGGCTACGGACGACGATCTGAGGGCTTTTAGACGACTGCAGCGCTGCTTTGGCTTCACCCGGCAGGAGGGCTTGTATCAGGTTTCGAATCCCGATTTCTGGAAACAGCATCTGGAGCGGATTCTCGCGTGGATGGACAATTACGAGGTGTCGCTCGAAGAGAGCCTCGACTATTGTCGCCGGCAGTTCGACGCATTCTTCCTCATGCATCCGGGTGATACTTCGCTGGAGGCGCAGCTGGAGCAGGTGAAGTCCTATCTTCAGGCGATCAGCGACTCCGGAGATGCTTCCCCAACCACGCGGAACAACATTGCGCCGCTTTTGGCTCTGTCGGTCGAGGAGCCCTACGTGTTCACGGTCAAGGCTCTGTCCACCGTTGGTAACCTGCCCAAGAAGTTGCAGAACAAACCTTTTGCACCCGGATATGTGCAGGTTTGCGAGACTCTGGAGAAGAGCCTGCGGCACGTCTCCCATGGCCGCCTGTTGAAGGATTACGTGGAGCGTATTTTCCGGCTGGTCGCAGACTGGCGCCGCGACTATGCCGACTACAAACGGCGCAACCGTCTGATCGACTTCAACGACATGGAGCGCTTTTCGGTGCAGCTGCTCGACCTGGAGGAGGTGGCCCGCGACATTCGCGAATCGACCCGGCTGGTGCTGGTCGACGAGTTTCAGGACTGCAGCCCGATCGAGATCCGCCTCTTCGACCGTTTGTCGGAGATTGTCGAAGAGTCGGTCTGGGTCGGCGATACGAAGCAGTCGATCTACGGCTTCCGCGGAAGCGATGCCGAAATGGTCGAGACCATCACGCAGCGGTTCCCCGAGGGCGAAGCGCAGTCCGACGCCGCGGGATGTTTCCGCACCAGCCTTCCGAAGAGCTATCGCTCGCGGGAAAAACTGGTTCTGGCGGCCAATGCCGTCTTTACGCCGATTTTCGGTTCTGCGGCCGCTCTGGATCCCCATCGCGGGGAGGAGAAGGTCGAGACCCTTCCGCCGCTCGAACTCTGGCAGATCGAGGGTGACCTCTGCGAGGGTGTGGCCGACGGGGTCGAGGAGCTGATTCGGCTGGGGGCGGCCCCGGGCGATATTGCGATCCTTGCCCGACGCAATGACAAGGTCGATGCGCTGGCTAGCTCGTTGCGCAACCGGGGGATCCCCGTGGCGACACCCGAACCAGCTATCGGCGATTACCTCGAGGTGCAGCTGCTCGTGGCGCTGCTCAACTATGCGGTGCTGCACGACGACTTCTCGAAGGCGGCCATCCTCACCCTGCTGGCCGACTGCCCGGTCGACGGGCTGCTCGAACGGCGGCTGGACTATCTGGCCGATCCGGGCGATAGTCGCTGGCTGGAGGATGATGCACTCTTCCGAAAGATCGACCGGGTGATCGATCGCAACCGGCAGCAGTCGATCTCCGGCTTTGTCGAGAGCCTGATCGTGGAGCTCGATTTCGAAAACCGAATCAATCGCTGGAGCGGTCCCGAGGCGGCTCGGCGCCGTGCCCATCTGGATTCAGTCCTGGAATTGGCCGTAGCCTACGAGACGCGGGCCGCACAGACCGGTGGGGTATCATTGAGCGGTTTTGCCCGCTGCCTCGAACAGGGGCAGACCACTGAGCGGCCTTTCGAGAAGGATCCCCGGGCCGTCAGCGTGCTGAGCTACCACAAATCCAAGGGGCTCGAGTGGAAGCACGTCATCCTGACCGGTCTGGAGCGGGATTATCGCAAAAGACTCTTTGCGCAGGATCTGTTCGAGGTGCAGCTCCACCGCGCGGCCGATTCGGACGGCGGGGATGCCCGTCGGCTCATTTCGCTCTTCCCGAACCTCTTCGGGGCGTCGAACGTTCCTTCGTGCCTCGAAGATCCGCTGCGCGAACTGCTGCATTACGAAGCTACCGATCGTCGGGTATGTCGGGAAGAGGCTCGGCTGCTTTATGTCGGCTTCACCCGGGCTCGGGATCAGCTGATTGCCGTGCAGCCGTTGAAAAGCGCGCGAAGCGGAGCAACTACTCCCCAGGCGCTGGAGTGGTTGATTCAAGTGGGGGCAGCTACGAAAGAGCGCATCTGGCACTCTTGGGAAGAGCCGATTCCGGTTCGGCAGTTTGTCGGCGCGGCGGCTTCCCGTACGGCAGAGGAGCCCCTGAAGGCCGAACGGTATCTTCGTCCGGAACCATCGGCCCAAACGCCGGAACCCCGGTATCTGCAGCCGAGCCAGCTCACCGTTGACCCGAGTGGAATGTCCGAGGTTATGCTGGTTGCCGATCGCGGGGCCCGGATCGAATTGCGGGCTGGAGCCGAGACTCCGATGTCCGAGATCGGTACGACGCTTCACAACATCCTGGCGCTCTGCAACCCCGGATCGGAGAACATGACGGAACGAGCCCGACAGATACTTGGCCGGCATGGCATGGAAACGGTCGTTCCACATCCGGAGCAGATCGGGGCCATGGCCGAATGGTTGTTCGGATGGCTTGAGCGGGAGTATGGTCCGGCTCGTAAGATCTGGCATGAGCGACCGATCCGCATGTGGTGCAACGGGCAGGAGCTGAACGGCTCGATTGATCTGGTCTGGGAGACGGATCACGGATGCGTGGTCGTTGATTTCAAGAGCTTCCCGGGAGGTCGGAACATGATCGTCGATCCGAAGGGTGAACATTTTGCCGGACGTTATGCGCCACAGTTGACTGCCTATCGCGAAGTACTGGAAGCAGCCGGAATACAAGTGTTGGACACACTTGTCTGCTACGTCGTGCAGGGATGTCTGGCGCGAGTGTAAGCTTGGCATAGGAGTTGGAGGACAGGTCTCATATTGTCACTTTTAGAGCGAAATTAGATTGTTCAAAATATCTTCTATGATATAGAAAAGATGTTCAATTCGTTTTCTGGATGCAGATTTTCCGAATTTTATTTGGAGGTGTCCGAAAAAATCGCGAACATTATGTAAACATAAACCCCTAAAAAGGGTCCAGACCGAAAGGTCAGACAAAAACAAATGATTTGAGTTTGTTTGATTTTGTCTGACCTTTTTAGTTTTTGCATTATGGCACAAATGGTCTATTCAGGGGTTTCGGCGACGATCCGTACGTTCCGTTACGACGAGGTCGTCAGTTTCTGCGAGGTACGCAAGGCATGGGGAGGTTTCTCGAACATGTCAAACGAATATCCGCTATTATATAATGGTGTAATCTATCCCACGGCTGAACACCTCTATTTAGCCGGGCGCTTTTCTTCCCATCCGGAGATCGTTGCGGAAATCCTTGCTCACCGCAATGCCATGTACTGCAAACGACTGTTTCACGGTCGGGCATGGGCTCCGCTGATCCGCCCGGATTGGCCGGAATTGCAGTTGCCGTGGATGCGATTTGTCCTCAATCTCAAGTATGAACAGCATTCCTCATTCCGGCGGCTTCTGCAGCAGACGGCCGGCAAGGTGATTCTTGAGGATTCGACAATGCTCGTCGGCAAGGATCCGTTATGCGGCCATTCGAGTTTCTTCTGGGGAGCCAAGGATCTGACGCGCCGGGAGGCCATTCGCAACGAGCGCCGTCGCATTACACGTGAGGCCCGTCTTGAAGGCTGGTCGCAGGCCCGGATGAAGTTGGCCCGTGAGGAGGTCCGTGAGCGGATCGGACAACAGGTCCGTGGTGAATTTGTCGGAGCTAATGTACTGGGGCTGCTCCTTACCGAGTTACGCGACTCGGGACATCTCGAGTGTTCGATTCCGGAGGACCTGTTGCGTTTGAACGGAGTGACAGCAGCCTGAATAGATTGATGGAAGCCATGAAACGTCTGTTTTATCTTGCCTTGTCAGCCTGTGCCTTGTTCGGATGTCGCCCCACGGAGGAGTCTGCCCGGGTCGCGTTCTTCCGCGAAACGGCGCCATTGCACAGCTATGCCACCGTACCCTGGGCGGAGCTTGCCCGGGACTATTGGCGTCCGAACAGGGGCGATTGGAGCCGGGAGGTCGAGAAGCACCTCGAGGCGACTGCATTCCCGTATGAGATTGCGGCCGCATATTGGGAACAACTGCAAAGCGCCCGGGAGTTTGTCCATCAGCGGAGTCTGCCGCTGCGGGCGGTAGCGCCCCCGGAGTTTGTCGAGCGGCTTGACCAGCTGGAGGCCGCTTTCGATACGGTCTTTCTGCGGTGTATCTCCGAACCTTATTACATGCGGCTGCTGCCTGACATCTACAATGAGGTAATCCCGGAGCGACTTGATGTATTGGTCAAGGCGGCAAACAGCGAAGAAGACTATTAAATAGAATAATAAACAATTGATGTATAACCAATTAAATTTAAAAACCATGACAAAGATTTCATTTGTATCCCAAACCGACGGCGAACTGTATGTAGATACCGAGAAGGTAGCAGCGATTACGGCCAATGTACCCTGCGAGTTTGAACTGCCCAAAGGAGCCTATCAGTTCTGTTTTAACGAGACGTCGGTAGAAGATGAGGCTACATGGTGGCCGACAGTGTTCGATCTTTGGTTGAACGGTTTCGGTTCGGTTGATATCCAGCTGGAGGCGTGGAACAAAGTCCATATCAACCACCACGCAACGATTCGGAAGGAGGGTATTTTCTCGGATGGAATGACTGAATGTGTGAATTACGCCGAGGATGATCCGAATTCCGAAGTCGACGCCGGGCTGCGCAATGCTCGCCTCGAGACGCTCAAAACCTCGTACGATAAGGTAATTCCCTTCAACGAGGCGCTCATGATCGTTGTCCGTGTGGGGCTCTACGGCCTTTATGATTTGGATCGGGAGCGGTTGGTGCAACCCGTCAAGTACCAGAAAATCTGGAGTGCCACGCCGGAATATGCCATTATCCAGCAGGGAGATCTCTGCGGTCTGTTGAGCTCCGAAGGCGAGAAGCTGACGCCGATCAAATATGCCTGGATTGAGGCCAATACCTCCGCCCGGTTGATTCGGGTATTGATGGTTCCTTACACCGATCCGGAAAGTTCGTTCGGTCTTGTGGACCGGTCGGGCCATGAAATATTGCTTGGTCAACATACCGGAATCCATTCAGCTGAAAGCGATTTGTTCACCCTCGAGGATTACAATCCGTGGGCAGATGTTCGGATTTCCACTTTCGGATTTTATAACGAACGGACGGGGGAATATATCCGACCGAAGTATGACCAGGTCGGAATCCTGTGCCATAATCGCATGCGGGTCTGCCGGGATGGACTGTGGGGTTATGTCGACGGTAGGGGTCGCGAGGTAATTGCGCTTCGATTCGATCAGGTCGGGAACTTTATGGAGCAAGGTCTTGCACTGGCCGTACAGAATGGCCAATTCGGAATCATTGATCTTCAAGGAAATTATCTGGTGCAGCCCGAGTATCACTCGATTGAGGTTGTAGCGAACCATTGGGCTGCGGCGCGTATGCAGAATGAGAAGTATCGGTTGATTGACCTGCGGAATTTCCGGGTTTTGCCGGCGGAGTATGACCAAATCAAATATCTCAACGGTCAGGTGATGCTCTTCAAGCAGGGTGAACAGTGGGGCTTGCTGGATCGGGAGGCAAAGGAGACCCTCATCGACGGAGCGTACGACGATCTGGCCCGTCATGACGACCATCTGATTCAGGCCCGGCGAGGCGAGTTCGTCGGGTTGCTTGACCTGCAAGGCAGAGAGGTGCTTCCAATCGTTTATGAACAGGTCGGGGAGTGTCACAATGACCTCTTCTCTGTGATTATTTCCAAAGAAAAAGAGGATTCTCCGTATGGATTCCGATGGCGCTGTGTTGATGCACAGGGACACAAGAAGGCTCCCCTGGGATACGACTCAACAGAACCGAGTCTGAATGCCGGAGTTTTCCGGGTAATCCGGAACGGGAAGGTTGGACTATGCGACCTGGAGGGCAACGAACTTCTTGCTCCCACATTCGATAACATCTATGATTTTTACAACGGAGTGGCCGTTGTTTGCCAAAACGGCCATATGGGAGCAATCGACGCGTCGGGGCATGTGATTGTTCCGATTGTCTACGATCAGCTTTGGAATTTTCTCCACGACACGACACTCGCTTGTCGTGACGGCAAGTGGGGCGTGGTCGACCAAACGGGCCGAGAAGTGATCTCCTGTCGATTCGCGGCAACGGAGAGCCGCTTGCACGATGGCTATGCCAAGGTCGGGATTACGGGCCTCGCGATGACTGATCCGACTGATCCGGAGCTTACGACCGACTTCGTGGGGTATGTCAATGAATCGGGTGAAGAGATCCGGTTCCGGCAAGAGTTTGCAGGCTATTATGACGAGTGCGAGGGGCTGAATCCCAATCTTGACGGCCGGGACATTTTCATGGACTAACCGTCCGTCATCTATAGTATTGTATTAAACTTGAATGAACGATGAGAACGAAAAAAATGCATCTCGTAGCCCAATATCGGGAAGATAACGATTTTTTGAAGCAGAATGCCGGATTCCTTTTCAAATACAGGGAATTGATCCAGGGTCACGCATGGTTTCCGTATGTGCCCGTACCGCTGGAGATTCCCGGTATCAAACAAGTGCCTCTGGGTGCCCTGCTGGAACTGGCGGGCAATAGTCGCAAGGTATTTTGCCGGCTCTGCGAAGATGCTGCCTGGTGGGAACCTATCATTATGGACCGGATCCCGGATAAACTGGTGGTTGTAACGGAGCCGGACATCGACATTGAATCCCCGTCATCGCTTTTCCAATTCTCCAAGTCCCCGATGGAAGAGCGGGCTGATGCAGAACAAGCCGTCATACGGAACCGCATCCGTGCTCTTTCGGAACTGTGCGCACAATATAACCAAGCTGATGCCGTACCTCCGAAAGCGGATTTGAGAGAGGTCGTTTTTTCTTTGAAACGCGCCGGGAGTCTGGCCTACTTGACTGACGAACAGGTAGAAAAACTGCGTAACCGGTTGCATGCCTTCAATGTATATGATAGTCTCGAGGAGATGGAAAATCATCTGGTTGACGATTTCCTCGATGATCTGGTTTTCAGTTGTTGCAGAGGAGCCTGTGCGACCTTTCGTCCCGAATATTTTCAGTATTATTGGTCCCGGGTACAGTATCCGGTCCACTTTACCGCCCGCTATGCCAAAGACCGGAATGTATGTGTCTTTTCGGAATGGGCGGAAATCATTAATTCGCTTTGGTCCATGCGCCGGGTCCAGGAGGAGTATCTGCAGGCCCTCTATGTATCCCGTTTCGAGGCGATCTACAATGCTGTTGAGGAGGCGGTCAAGGATAAGCCGGATGTTTGGGTTGAAGACTTCGATCCTGAAGCCCATTCTTTCTCTCTGGTCAATCGGGCATGTCGGGATCTTCCCGCATTGACTCTTTGGGAGGTACTCGAAACGCACATGGAAGAAGACACCTCATGGGTTACACTGAGACTGGATGATGGCGGTGAAGATATAAACGATGAGGACCTCGAGCAGATAAAAAACGAACGCGAAAAGTCCCGACGACAACGAGCCAAGGAACTGATTCCGAAGCATGCCGACCTTTTGCAGCGAATTATCGACGGCGCGGCCTCGGACGAGGATCTGGAGCAATGCGTTAAATTGTGCGATCAAATCGAATGGGGACAGCAGGAGGTTGAGGACGAATAGTATCATGATACGAATGAATAACAGAATGGAATTGGAACGATCTGTCAAGGCGCAGTACAACACTTACGAAACAGCATTCTCCGAAATACGACAGGGTCGCAAACAAACCCATTGGATCTGGTATATTTTCCCGCAGTTGGTCGGGCTCGGGCACAGTTACAATGCCCGTTATTACGGCATTCGGAATCGAGCCGAGGCGGAGGCCTATTTGGCTCACCCGATTTTGGGAAGCCGCTTGCGACAGATCTCCGAACGGTTGCTCACCGTCGAGGGACGAACGGCTCGGGAGATTTTGGGCGATCTGGATGCAATGAAGGTCCGTTCGTCAATGACATTGTTCGATGTGGTAAGTCCGAATGACATTTTTGAACTGGTTTTGGATAAATATTACGGAGGACAACGGTGTCAGTTTACGCTTGAAATGTTGGGTGAAAGGATCGATTTGCAGGAGGCTCTCCGTTATATCGGGGTCGATCCGGCGGATTTTGCTCTTTACAACCCGATGTTCGCCCGGAGGGTGCACGCCCCGATTCATGGCATCGGACATATCTATCGGACGATGATTGCCTGCGCGCTGTTGGGCAAGGCCCTGAAGAAACCGCACGAAGGGTTGCTGGCCTTCTGTGGCGCCTTTATTCACGACCTGGCTCGCCGAACGGACGGAGTCGAACCCGAACACGGTCCCAATGCGGCAAAGTATTATTTCGGCCGGTTCCAACGGTTGTGGAACAAGTACGGCCTGACGCCCGAAGAGTGTGAGCAGGTGCGTGAAGCAGTCTCCCAACACTCTGCCCGGGAGCGATTGCGCCCCACGGATGCTGGATATGCGGTGATGGCTATCCTGAAGGATGCCGATGCGCTGGATCGCTGCCGGTTGCATCGGGATGGGTTGAATCCCGACTGGCTTCGCTATCGGGAGAGCCGGCGGCTGATCGGCTTCATGGAGCAGATCTGCGCGAAAACCCGAATGGTAAACAAGGGATTGCCCTTTGCGGATTTTGTTACGATGTGTCTTTCAGACAACTAGATGCCAATACAGTAATAGACTTGAATATTTAACTGTATCAGTTGTTGATACACAATAAATTTTTGTTTAATTTTTAAAACTTTATCCATATGATGGACAACTATCTGGTTAAGTATCGTTTTCAGAATTCCAATTGTCAAACAACGTTGACACTCCATAGTGCGAGCGAGAGTGAAGCCCGACGAAGACTTATTGAACGAGGAACCATTCCAGAAGAAAAAGCTGATGAGTTGATTATCTCCTCTGTGGAGAAACGGTAGTCAATATAACGGTCGACAGGTCCTGACACTATGGGACCTGTCGAATTTTTTGCCGACGTCCAACCCGTTGCTTCACGTAGATTATCGACTACATTCTTGGCTTGTTGTCCTATAAAGGATAAATAAGTTTTGTTAGCCGGATTGTTGCCATGCCGACTATGATCTAAAGAATCTGTATAATCTTTTACCCTTCTTATCCCAAGATATACTGAATAGTAATTCCAGGCGATTTGTATACAAAAACGCAAAACGAATCGTATACGAAGTCGGATTTATAAATCCGTCAGGCAGGTTTTATCTCCACATCATACATAATCGTTTGATCCTTTGATGAGATATTTATATCACCTTCCGTCCCATCAACTGCATCCACATATCTTCCATTGCGTCCCAGGAACCAACCGTTTGGAATACCTCCATTCGGATAAAATACCAGGCATTCTCCTCCGGCCTCAACCTTCAGTTCTCGCCAATGAGGAAGGGTCTTCGGGGAGTTCGATTTAATCAGGAGATCGATCTCCTGTCCAAACACGCTATTGCAGAATTTTTTCAGCATCCCATCACGAGTCTGGTTATCCGGCAGATTGTCGGTAATTCTTGCGTTATTGGTTCTTCCGTCCCAATATTTTTCCATCTCGAAGCAGAGCTGAATATCTGATGGTTGAAGAATCTCAATAATCCGCTTGACGAACTGTACCGTAAGCAGCATGCCAAGTTCCGATTTCAGATGTTCGTCCTGATAGACAAAGCGTACGCTTTGCCTCCGATGCCGCTCCATAAAAGACGTGATGGCATTTTGACACTCGGGCTCGATGCCGCAGACCGTATCGCAGAGCTGCCGGACCGGAATCTCCGTCCCGGACGGAATCACAAACTTCCAACTGTTGCCAGCGTTGGGATTTCCAGGTTCCAGACTGGTGGATTTCAGCGCAGCAGCCATTCCCGGAAGCCGGTAGCAGGCATCCCCGCACCAGTTCCCATCCAGACGGGCGGCAGCGTCATCTTCTGTTACATACAGATCATTCCCTATGGCTGCTATCGGCCATACACCTGGAGTCAATACAGTCTGGGTCTGACGCAACGAAACATTCGCCTGGCAACGGACCAGGATCAAATATGTTGGGAAATCGATCGCCCTCGCCATTTCATACAAACACAGGGATGTATTTGCCGGCGTACAGTTCTTGTACCACAAGGCCCGGTTGATCGACAAAAAATCATCATATTGTCCAACCGAATCGGCCGCGGCATAGAGCGTAACCGGCTTTCCATCGGACAAGGCCCGAAGAATATCCGATTTCAAGGTAAACGAAATCTGAGCCTGCTGAGAAAGTGTCCGAATAGAGTCAGGAAGCGTTTCTCGCATTCTGTATTCTTCATCCAACCAAGCCTTGGCAGCATCCAAATCTATCTTGTCGCTGTTATTGTGAGTATAGCGATCAATCAGCATATCGGGCGTCAATTCATTGATCATGTTGCGAATATGATCCAATACCTCATAAATCAGACCATCCATGCAAAGCCGATTGGAGTAACCAGCCCCACCTTTGGCCTGGTCATACACACACAGCGACCCAAACGAGGTGATCAGATAATCGATATCGCCCCGATTAATACCGGTGCGTGTTGCCAACTCGTTACATATCAACATGCCAAGAGTATGGCGCAATTTCGTTCCATCGGGCACCCATGCCGGGACTTTGATGTCGATCTCGGCATAGTCGGTCTGTATGGTGTCTCCTAGCACCACATTGCGCAATAATCGATCTCTGAGCGAGTTAAACATGCAAGTTTTATCACTCTGGATAGATTGATGAACTATACGCCTATTTGATATAAAGGAATCGGGCAAATCGGTCAGATTCTGTGGTGCGGCGCAAAACTCCACCTCGGCTCTGCCGCACTTCGGACAAACACAAAATCCATATCCCATACCAACATTGTAAAACAAAATGGCGGAAGTAATATCTTCAGCAGCGCTGCGGACCCGAATCAAACGCGAATTATTACCTTGCGGCCAAGGTGCTGTCCCGACCAAAGCAACCTCTGTCTTGTAGTATGGGGACTCGCGGATAAATCGATCTGCAGGATGATTGTTGTCGTAAACAAAGGTCAGTGGACGAATCATGGTTAAGGAGGTTTGGCCATTAACCTTAAAGTGTTGATTTCCGGGCGTTCCGTCCATAAAAATCTGCCCGTCATTATTCTGGGTAATAGAGACAAAATCCGTCTGCAGCCCATACATATTACTCCATCGCAACCCTCCGGATACATAACACTTATTCCCCAAAACAACAACACTTCCCGGTGCATATTGCGACAGAGCCTGCCGAAGCATATAGGAGGGCTTGTCCTGACTCTTGTCATAGTCAGACTTGGTGCTGAATTCCACCACATTAACCGGCATGGCAGCATTGGGTGTCACTTGATGTGTCGCCAGATATTGCGCCAAATTCGTTTTGAGTAAGGCTACAAAGGTTGCTTTCAACCAAGACCTATATCTTGCAAAACGATTAGCCTGGTGCTCTGGTTTGGTGTACTCCTCCTGGAGATACTTGAACCTGTCCTTCAATTCTTGATAAGCACGGTCGAGCATACTCACTGTAATTTGAGCTGCCTCAGTCACTGTCATATTTGACAAGACTGTTCCCGCAACCAACGATGACAGAATTTGTTGATCAGGAAGATCATTGCCCGATATGAGCTGATTCCTCAACGTAAAAAAGGAGGTCACGTCAGTATCAAGACAAAGCCCTCGAGCAGGAACAACCGGAGTATGGTTGGTATCAACGACGACATCTCTTCCCTGATCATCTTCAAGCATGTAGGGTGTAAAAAAGTCAATGATTCGATCATTCAACCGGGGAGCATTGCCACCATTTCCTACGGTTCGGATCATGAAAGCTGTAATATGCCGTTTAATCAGTTGTGGACTATTGAGATCCACCTTCGGAATATCAAATGGCCGAGTGATGAGATTCAAATAGGGATTCTGCATGGTCCGCAATCCCACGGGATCGCTGCCACACAGAGTTACGGCTGCACTGCGGCATTGACCATTTCGGCCGCTTCGACCTGCGCGCTGCTTGTAGTTCGCTGGATGAGGTGGTACGGAGTTCATCTCCACCAACTCCAAATCGCCAAGATCCACACCCATCTCCATAGTTGTCGAGCACGTTAAAATATTGATTTTATGCTCCCTGAATTCCTGCTGATAGACATCCAACAACCGCCTCTTGATCTGGGCAGTATGTTCCGCTGAAATATAAATTTTCGGACTCAGATAATATTTTGCCGTCTGACGGGATACAGAGTTAAGGATGCGTCTATGGTCTTGGCACCATGCCTGTACATCCTCAACGGTCTCACACGAAAAATCATACGGAATCCACACCTCTCCCTCAAGCGGTTCTACTTTGTGTAACTGATGGTTTTCATCCCAATACGGAGAGTACCCCTTAAATACATAGGGCAGCGGACGGTGTGTCACGGGGCATAACCAGGCTTTGCAATATAACTGTAGTTCCATCTGGGCCAGATTCAGTTGGATCTTGTCATTGGATTGCCAGCCATTTTTATAAGATTTTCCTGTAACCAGAAGATCTCGCTTGCGCAAAGTATCCCACATGGCATGTAAAACACCACCAACCAGTATTTTCTGTGCTTCGTTCATCTCCGACGGGGCCAATCCGAGCAGGCCGCAAAGCAGTTTGGTCCAACGATTATTCCCAAAGGTGGGTTCTTCAACCTCACGAGCAATATTTTGTTGCGAATAAAACCGTCGGCATGTTTCCAGGCTAATCGTATGCCATGGATGATCCACATCTTGTTCGACTTGCTGATTTCGTTGATAGAAAGCGGCATTACGGCTGCGGACGGTGCAATCCAGATACATGTGCAGCAGAATCCGCCAGTCTTCCGGGTTGATCCGGTCCTGGGGACGAAGAACATTGTTAAATTGTACGACTTCGTCAGGCAATGTCAGATCGCCAGTGTCTATTGCCGGATAGCGCATCCATACCAAACCGAGAGTTTCGGGCGCATTGGCCACCCTGGGACGTCGGGCCAGTTGTTCATACATCAGCGTCAGCACATAGCGATGTTTGACCACATCCAGAATCCGGCCCTGGTCATCGTAATCATCCGGAGAGTCGGCAAACTGTTGCAACAAAAAGTTGAAATCCGGATCCTGCTCCAGTCGGTCACACATATCACTCCATCCAATCGGCTGGTCGGGCTGACTGGAAAGAAGATGGAGTATCCGATTCAGAAGCCACTGACGTTCGACGTAAACCGATTGTTTGAGCGTGATACGGGCTGCAGCCTGACGGCTGTCGATAAAACTGATAAACTGCTGTCCGGCATGAGGCAGTCCCGGTTCGCGCAGAGGCTCAGTCTGGCCCAGAAACACCGGAGCCAAAATGCGGCTCAGATATTGGGCCGAGATACGGAATGATTTGAGTTCTATCGGTTTCCGGAGAGCAGTCTGATCATTGCCCCGACGATCGCCCTTCAAAAACGATCCTTGACAGTGAGGGCAAACGTCTCCTCCCGAACAATTCAACGTTCCATGTTGCGGATTGTACATGAATGTATGTCCGGCTTGGACTTCATACTCATTACCCGGGCAGAAATAAAGCGTTTTTGGAACTGTGCGATTATTATTATCGGCTGTGGTATCATTATCATCATCTCCGTCATCATCATATTCGTTGTCCTCCATGTCAAAAATATTCACTCGATCCTCATTGCGCATGGGTTGATAATTGTGATCGCTGACAGAACCGGATGCTTTGGCGAGCAATGTTCCACAATAGGGGCAACGGGCCAACTCCAGCAGCGGATAATCCTCATCATTGTCCTGCAGCAGGTTAAACAACTCAAAACGCCCGTCATGAATCTTATTAAGGCGTACACTCAAGCCTTCGGAAAGGGTGCGGAAAAAGTAGTGTACTTTAACTGGCAGATGACAATATTCACACAATTCGTCCAGCAGACCCAGTTTTTCAGCAATGGTTGCCCCCTCGGGAATCAAGTTGTTCAGTGGGACATATTCCGATTCCGGACGAAGCAGGATGTCCCGGATTTCCCGCTGTCGGGCCTTAGACAGAAGCGGTTGATCCGACTCGCACCAATTAGACGGACAAACACGCTTGCCGGAGATTATTTCAATCTGAGATTCCTGTTTTCCTGAAATACCTGCAATGAATTTTTTAAGATCGGCATCGTTTCCCGAACCGGTCGTGGCCGACGAAGTGATAAACTGCACCTGATTAAGCGGCACTCCGGAAGCAAGCAGGAAACGGCGAAGTAAAAGAGCCAATTCTGCCGCCGCAGCCCCCTTGAATGTATGGGTTTCATCAATAACGATCCAGCGCAGATTCCTTGCCTTAGTAAGAACTCGCATGTCCTTTTTCCGCAACAGCATATACTCCAACATGGTCGGATTGGTTACCAGAATTTCGGGTGGAGTCAACCGAATTGCATCCCGGGTATTGATCTCATGATCGAGCGGATTGACGTAATTGTCGTCTTGGTCGTTTTCGGGCGTATTCCCGTTATAAGTTGCAAAACGCAGATCCTTACCGCTTGCCTCGATATACTTGCTGAAGCGGGTCTTCTGATCCTCGGCCAGGGCATTTAACGGATAGAGGAAGAGGGCCTGCACGCCATTTCCCGGAACGGCATTGTGGATGATCGGCAACATGAAACATTCCGTTTTGCCGGAGCCCGTACCCGTCGTCACACAGATGGATTTACCCTGTTCGAGCGCCTTCCAGCTTGCGAATTGATGCATGTACGGCTTATACGGGGCAGTCCAGGCAACCAGATGATCGATCTCCTGCTGCGGCGCCGTACTGGTCTCCCAGGGGAACATGGACTGAACTGCCGGATAACAATCATCGGGACAGAATGTTTCCCGAACAATCTTTTTGAAATCATTAAGGTAGGGATCATCCCGACGTGTAGGATCATCTCCCTGCCAATAAGAGGCAACCGATTCTACAACCTCACGGCATGCATTCTTATATAAATCTTTGAATTTCATATGTAGTTACTGTTTAGTTTTACATAACAACTGATACAGAGCAGCATAATCAATCCGATCAAAATCACTCAAATTAATCTGTTCAGAATTATTCTTGCAACCTGATCTTTGCTCATGTTTCATATCCATATTAGCATCAGTCTCATTTCCTCGCAGGCATTGTGCGACCCTATTGACTGTCTGGTTCCTGCGGCGGAATTGCATCGGAAGTTGCCAGAATTCATCAACAATACGTTTTTTATCCGGTTCCATCGTACCATCATCCGGTTTGCTCTCCAGCAGTTCCTGAACCGCCGATTTCAACCGGGCTTGTTCCTCCTTATTTTGCCCCGACTGACGGATCACCTCCAACCAGGTGGAACGAGAAATAGCCCACCAGTCAAACAACATCTCGGACGAAAGTCGGTACAAGGCTTGATAATCGACCTGCTCGGTTTGGGCACATAAAGATACAAAAAATTGAGCGAACCGGAAGGAAATAGGAAGTAACTTGGTCTTGCGGACATCACACAATTGACATTGAAGACAATTGTCCTTGAAATCATCTTTACTCGTCCAGGTCAAAGCGCACAGCCGGTCGAAGACATTGAAGTAGAGGGAATGCACAATCGCCAACCGGAAGTCGCAAACCGCTCCGTCCCAATCTGGTTGATGGGCATACCGACAAACCCGTTTGTGCCGTCGGAAATTTCGTGTATTATAATCGAGGGCGGCCCCATTAGCCTGAGAGGATGAGGGAACATACCTGGGTCTGAAATAATACAACGGAAGTGTATCCAATTCGGCCATAGTTTGAAACAGCATACCTTCGTTCGGCGAATCAAAGTGTAACTCCGTTTTACCATCCTGCTCGATACACTGTACATCTACAATCTTTCCACTCGCAAACTCGTAGAATAGGAATCGACAGAATTTCAGACGATCGCCGTTGAGATTGATGAAATACCCCTGCCAATTGTTTTCAATAACATTGGAGGAGTATGGCATAAAATTGACATTCAGAATCGATACGACATTCTGATTGTTCGGATAGTACAAGTCCTTGTATATGGCATACCAAACCGACCCAGGACCCGACTTTTGAGCAAAATCCAGCCGGACGCACCCGTGTTCATCAACCCGTCGCAATTGGTAGAAAGCGAGAAACTTTAATGGAAGATAATTAATATTTGCTGGAATCAACACATCAGTATTTCGAATAAAGATAGAACCGTCATCAGATATGGGTCGATATACCTCAAGTGTCAACGAATCATTGCCACTCCGAATGGTATAAGGAACCGTATCGACCTGCTCGTTGCTATTGACCGGCAATATCTCTGCATTCAAATTGGAAGAGCGAATCTGATAATGTTGCAGATTCCGTTCAAGCGTTGCCTCGTCTGGGATGACAAAGCATGAAACAGTGGCTTTTTTCCCGGTGGCTTCATCCGATACAACAACGTCACAAAAGCCGAGTTGTCCGGCATAATTCCATTTCAGATTTTTTCTGATACGGATTGCCTCGGTCCCATCTTCGATATATCCCTTGAACGTTGTGGATGGTTTGATCAAAAAAGCAGGATGAGCAACATCGTCCTTGTCTCGGTATTCAACCTTTCCATTCCGGTAGCGGACCGCATTTGAGAAAAGTTGCTCCTGCGGCTCCACATAAAGCGTTCCCGCCACATAAGGCAGGATCGCCAATTTTTTACCTCCATAACTGTATTCAATACGCGAATAAACCGGAATCCACAAACTCTCCCCGCAGACAGCTGTTTCAGGCATGCCTGCTTCGACCCTGAATTTCATCCGGTCCAACACAAACAGGGCTTTTTCTCCAATCAGTTTCCGACTGCTCCAGCGATTCTGTTGTTCGAGCGCAAACGGGATGCAAGGTGGCAGATCCAAAGTTTGAAGGGTGTCTCCTTCCCTTTCGGAAGTCCGCCAACCGATTGTCAATGGATGCAACCAGGAGATACGACGTTCTCCGCTCAGCACACCATAATGAGATTCCGCAGGATACCGTCCGTAATCGGATGCCAATATGAATTTAAAGAAGCCTCCGGCATTGTAAAAATAATCGCGGCCTACGGCCCTGTAAAACGGGATTGTCAACAAGGGAATGCGCCCTTGTTTGATAACGATCTCAAAGAGATTCTCACCATCAGGAATACCCCACATGCGTGCCGTTTCAATCGGAATATCCTTGTTGGGCCGGGTCGTCTGAGAATTGGAATGCAGGCACAGGAGCAACGCCATGGCGAGCTGATCATCGTCGTCGGACTTCCATGCCAGCCATTCCAGGTAAAACTTACCCTGACGCCGTCGCTGATCGGCCTTTCGCCTGCCCTCCAATACGAATTTCCGGAAGGAGACGAAAGGTTCCTGCAAAAGATCCTCTTCAGCGATGGGCCAGCCGATATCCCCGTCCTGACGCAAAGCACTCAAGCAATCCACATAAGATCGGATCGAGTCGGATTGAGCCATAACCTGGTTGCGAAAGACATCATCCTCCCCGGACAACTCCTCGGATGTTTGCTCCCCGGGAGCAAAATACGCAGCCAAAGTATCAACCATGTTGTTATTCCGGTTCTTCTGCACGATATAGTTTACAGGAAGACCTCCCTGCACATACATCGACCAGAGCCATTCCCGATGGTTGCCCGCATGGCAGACGTTTTCTTCGCCATAAGCCCTGCAGAATATCTCTTGAGCTATCCCAGGTCCAATCAGTCCGATATCTTCCAGCGCATTATTTTCCAAATCATATCCATTGAATTCTCGCTTGAACCATTCTGCACAATACACGGCTACCAATCGGGAAAAAAGCCGAATGGCTTGATCGTTTCCCAACCTTTTGATCGTGGTTTTTATATTGCCCTGTGTCCCGAAAAACTCGTTTACAATCTTAGCCAGATTCTTTTTCAATATCTCATATACCGAAGACGGAATCTTCCACTGCCAGATATACCGTTTGCCAAAGTTTTTCAGATCATCGCCCCATTTTTCAGTAAAAGCGCTCAGATTCTCCGAACAGACATCCGTTGCCTCTACCGGTCTCACCTCTTTTCGTCGAATGGAAGTTTTTTTTAAATCACACTCCTGCGTCACCCCATATTCCCGGGATGCCGGAGCAGACAAATGCCCATATTTAGACCTATTAAACTCGACATGCTCCCCATCCACATGACTCAGCATCGGAGAATCCAGCATGGCGACCAACCGATCCGGCTCGACAGGACCGATCATTGAAGAAATATTGGCACAACATGCTTCCCGAGAGAGTTTCAGTAATTTTTTCCGGAAAGGTTCTAACTTTTTAAAAATAGATTGCAAGGCGCTATCTTTTTCCCGGAATTCCAGATCCCAGCCGATTCCTTCAGTAAGCAGGACACATAACAACATGCAACTTTCCATAGTTTCTTGCTGTTTCATCAAGTTCAGATAGACAATAGACTTCAGCTTCCCAATCGTCATATATTTATCAATATTAGATTCTTACAATATTCAGATCATGTGTGCATAGCAGTAACTGCTGCTACGAGAATTCCCTACGACTGTTTTAACGGATAAAATACGTAATAAAAATAATATAAAAGATCCGTTCTCGCAATAACATATTTGATTGTCGTTAAGTTGGTTCACATCCAGATTTCAGGCTAATCTATGGCCTGCTTCAGTTCCAATACGGTGATTGCTTTCCGGACATTCGCTGCCGTAAGGCCTGCTTCCGGATTTCAGAAAGTCCTCCTCATCTCCCAGGGTGATATAGGTAGTACCTGTTCAAGCATGTCAGACCAGTCACTCGGCAATTCCAGATTCACGATAACCCAAGGTAAATACTATAAACGATTCCCCAGCAAAAAATGAGGTAGACACCGTACTCATAAAACGGAGCCACATCGGCTACTCGGATTAGGCGTTGTTGCCGCATGGTACCTGCGAGCGACCACAACCGGGTGCCGGCTGAGACAGGTGAATCTCGAGAAGTTTTACCGGAAAAGGCTTTGGGCGCATCGATTTCACGAGAATTTAGAACCCCCAAATGGCGAACAACAACCATAAGATGCCGTCAGAAAACAACTAAAATTATTCGATTCCTTTTCGAGGTGGAGCAAAATCGGAAGGCATCTGCTTGCTTTTCAAAATAAAAGGTTATCTTTGCATCGTAGTAGGAAATCGACCCCGTGAAACCCTGCAAAATGGTGCGGTTTTTCGGTGGAGCAACCGCGGGAGACAGTCCCTTTTGCCGAAATACAATTCAAAGATATACAGACACTTGATCGCATAGTTCGATTCCTGGTGGTACCACGAAGAGAAACAACCACTTACAGCGATGTAGGTGGTTTTCTTTTTGTCCTTTCCGTAGCGGTTTTATGGGTGTTTGGACAGGTTGTGTAAACCGCTGTGTAAACCATAAGTGCCACGATCGAGGTCGTATGCAATAAGTCCAAAGTACTGGCATAGAATGAATCGCCGCTAATGTTACGAATCACGAAAGACCGTAAACTGAAATATTCCAGTATCGGTGTTTCGGTCAATCCTGCATTGTGGGATTTCGAGAAAAACAGACCACGTAGAAATTGCCCTAATCGTTTGCATATCGAACGCCTTATTGCAGATAAAATAGAAGCCTATCGTGCAAAGATGATCGAATTGCAGTCCGAGAGTAAAGAGTTTACGGCAATATCATTACATGAACGAGTATCGGATAAAGCGATAAAACGCACGGTCGGCAAGGCGTTCCAATCTCAAATCGAGAATTTGAAACAAGCGGGGAGAGGCTATCCAGACTCGCACCGAACGGTACGGACATAAAAAAACCCGGAAGCGTCACGACTTCCGGGCCCAGAAATGAGTATTAACCACTAAAGCGGCTTCTGGTGAACCGCATGATGCAGAGTTCTGCCTGCCTATTGTACAGGGTTCTTCAATTCGAACTTTTCGTAGAATGTACCGAACGAACCGGCACTTACGATATAACGGCAGTTGAAATAGTAAGTTTTGGTAGCCGCATCGTAATAGCTCGAGGCATCGGCATTCGACGAGGTGATGTAGACGGCGCCGTAATTGCTGTCGTCGGCGCCGATGTACTGCTCGGGGACGGTAATGTTACCCTCTTCGTCGCAAATGAAATTAAGTTCGATGCCTCCGCCCCAGTTCGGGATTTTATACATCGTAGTGCCTTCTTTCTGGTAAAGTTCGAGCCCGGGATCGACACCCGAGAACACGCTGTTGTAGGTATAATCGCCCGTACCCAGCAAATTCCACTTCACGACCTCCACATTGATGCCGAACAACGGACTGCCTTCTACCACTTTGTAGGGATCGGCATACTGCTCGTCCTCGATGGCCAGGCGCAGCGAAAATTCTCCGGATGCAGCTTCGTTGAGCGTGATCGACAACGTCGCGGTATCCTCGCCTGCGGCGAATTCTACGGAGGCAGGAACTACGAACAGGTCGCCCGTCTGAAATGCCGTGACGGGAACCGAAGCCGCCTGGGCGGTCTGCAAACGCATCACCGTGAGGTCGATCGTCGTGCCGGTCAGATCCTCGGGAGCTATTTCGTATTCGGACTCATTGAGTTCGGAGAAATACACCTGCATGCAATCCTCGGGAACAGAGGGCGCAGGCTTATAATCATCATCGTCCGAGCAGGCTGCAAAACCCAGCGAGAGTATCGCCACAGCCAGCATGTAGGCTAAATTACAGTAATATTTCATGTTGTTCTCTTTTTTCGGTTAGACACTGCAGTTATTCGATGACGTTTTCGACCGTATCCGACGGATCGGGGTTGTTCATACCGATCAGTGCGGGGTTGCTCGACCACTCGGTACGCGGGATCTGGCAGTTCCACCACGGAGCCCGTCCGTCGACCACGAAGCGGTAGCTATCCTCCTTGCAGTTGGAGTTGGCCAGGTCGATACCCAGCGCCAGGCGCTTCTTGTACCAGAACGGAATGCCTTCGCCCCAGAACTCGATGCGGGCCTGCAGACCGATCTCGTTCTGGAAGGCTTTGAAATCGGCCGACTGGCAGTTGTAGGACGCATAGCGGTAGGTCTGCATGAAACTGTTGAGCAATGCGATACCGTTCGAGAGGTTCGAAGCCGCGGTAGCCTCGGCCTCGATCAGGTACATCTCCTCGACGCGCATGAGCGGGTGATCGACGGCATTACCCACCGTATAGGTCGTATAATTGCCCTGTCCGGGACGGAACTTGATGGCAACGAGCGAGCCGGGCAATTTGGTCGACGCCGCAGAGTTGGGGTCGAAGAACTCCTTGTAGTCCGGACGGCAACTCTTGTACTCGTAGTAGTCGAACAGCCCGGGATCGAGCCACGAGTGCTTGCGGAAGTCGTCGTCGCTGATCAGCGCATAGAGCTTCGAGTTGATAGCGCGCCCCACGCCCTTGCCGCCATAGTTCGTCCACTGTTCCTCGCCCGACATGTGGGCCATGAAGGAATAGAGGTTGTGAACCTGTTCGGAGGTCTGGGAGGTACACCACATCCAGGCTGAGTTGGAGGTTGCGCTGTTGAAGCCGGTCGTGGGGTCTTCCCACTGCTCCTGCGTCAACGGCGTATAATTGCTCTGGTCGATGGCTTTGCGGGCATATTCGGCAGCCTTTGCGAAAGCGCCGTCTACACCTGCGGAGCCGCGCTCGAGCCATGCACGGGCGCTGATACCGTATACGACGCTCAGGTCGGGCATGGTCTTCACCGTACGGGTGTAGTCGGCCAACATGCGCTCGGCACGCTCCAGGTCGGGAAAAATCACCTGGTCGTAAACCTCGTCAACCGTAGCGCGGGGATTACTTTTCGACTGTTCCTCGGTCGTATTCTCAGTGACGATGCAGCACGCCAGCCCCTTGATGTTCTCGGGGATCGTATAGTTCTTGACCTGTGAGCCCGTGCACTCCTTGGCCTCGAACAGACGTACCAGATCCAGGTAGAATTGCGCCCGGAAAGCGAGCGCGATACCCAGATAGGCTTTCTGCTCGTCGTTCATGTCCTCCTCGGCGACCGCCGAGAGGGTGGAGATCACGTCGTTGCAGCTCTTGATCCAGCTATAATAGTTGTACCAGAACTGGTAGCCCGTCACATAGTCCTCGCTGAGGGCCACGTTGGTCATCCAGTTGGCGAACCAGTCGTAGCCCGAATTTCCGGCCACGACCATGTCGCCCGTCATGCTGGTCAGCGATACGTTGATCGCGGGATAACCGAAATCCCAGGCCTGCGCGTAATTTTGACCGTAAAGAACCAACTGTGTGGGAATTGCGTTCACCATGGCCTGGAGCGCCGTAGTCGATTGGGCCACCTGGCCGGCCGTCGCACCGTTCGTGGGAAAAGTTTCCTTGATACAGCTGCTGAACGACAGCGAAGCCGCCGCCAGCGCCGAAACGGTTATATTTTTCAAATATCTTTTCATAAAATCTGATTTGTATGTACCCGTCAAAACTTAGAACTGAATGTTTATACCGCCCGAAATCGTACGGATAGGAGCATAGTTGGTGTAACCCGTGGTACCCGTGAAGCTGTAACGCGGATCGAATCCCTCGCGCTTCGACCAATAGTAGACGTTGTCGCAGGCCAGATAGACGCGGAGCCGCTCGACACCGAATTTACGGGTGAAGGAAACCGGAAGCGTATAACCTACCTGGATATTCGAAATGTTGAGATAAGAGGCATCCAACAGGAACCGGTCGGACAAGCTGGTGCTGGTGTCGTCGCCGTACTGGAAACGGGGAACCGACGCCGACGGATTTTCCGGGGTCCACGACTTGGCGATATCCTTATGGATGTTGGTGCCGCCCATCGAACCGTAAGGCGATGCCATGGCCGCAGCGTAACCCGAGTCGTAGCTCTTGCCGCCGATCTGGTAGGCGAACGCAGCCGAAATGTCGACGCCATAGAACTCGAACGCCGTGGTGAAGCCGCCGTAGAGGTCGGGCAGGGACGATTCGCCCAGGTAGTTCGTAGCTTCGGAATAGGTCGTCGTGGTCGTGCGGCCCGTCACGTTGCCTTTGGCGTCCTTGACGTCCTTATACCACATCGAAAGACCCGTTTCCTGATCCACACCCGCATATTTGGGGATATACCACGTATAGTAAGACAAGCCTTCGCCCACGAATTTGTTGCCGTCGATATAGCCGTCATACCCTTCGACGGTCGCATTCTTACGCTCGGAAGCCAGCTTGGTCACCTTGTTTTTGTAGTGGGACATGTTCAGCGTGAGGTTCCACCGGAAATTCTTCGTCTGGATCGGGGTTCCGTGCAGGTCGATTTCGAAACCGCTGTTCCGCATGTCGCCGACATTGGCGTAGTAGCCCGAATAACCCATCGAAGGAGCCACCGAGAACCAGAACAGCATGTCCGAAGTCTTGCGGTTAAAATACTCGACGGTACCGCCCAGGCGGCCGCGGAAGAGTTCGAAGTCCACACCGGCATTGATATTGGTGTTGGTTTCCCAGGTAATCAGTTCGTTACCTTTCTGCGAGAATACGATGGACATGTCCTCGCCCGACGGTTCGATCGAATAGTAGTCCACATAGAGGTAGTTCGAGATATTGTCGTTACCCTGCGAACCGACCGAAGCCTTGAGTTTGAGCATATCCACCCAATCGGCTCTGAACCACGATTCGCGGTTGATCAGCCACGCGGCGCTCGCCGACCAGAAATTACCCCAGCGGTGGTCGGGGTGAAAACGCGACGATGCGTCGCGGCGGTACGATCCGTTCAGGACGATGCGGTTGTCGTATTCGTACTCGACACGGCCGAAATAACCTTCGTTGTTGTATTCCGTCGTATAGGAGGCGGCGTTCTGCGTATCCACGACTGCACCGTTGAGCTCGTTGTTGTCGATCGAGAACATGTTCTGCTTGGCGCCGCTGAGCGTATAGCTCTTCAGATTGTAGAATTCATGGCCGATCATCGCGCTGAAGCGGTGCTGCGTGCCGAACGTGTGGTTGTAGTTGAGCATCTGCTGCGCATTGACCTCGTAGGTACGCTGGTGCCCGACGACGACGCGGCCGGTACCGGCGAATTGGCCGTAGAAGGGATTCGTCACCGTATTGGAACGGGCTTCGTCGAGGTTCGTACCTATATTGACCGTCGCAGTCAGGTCGCGGTGCAGCTTGATGTCGGCGAAAGCCGTACCCGAGAAAGCGTTGCCGTTGGTGAGGGCGCTGTTCAGGCGGATGGCCTGCAAGGCATTGGAGTTGGGCAGGAACGGACGGTTCAGTCCGGCATTCATGCCGTCGCCGTAGTCGTACATTTTATACCCGTTGTCGTCCCTCATGATATTGCCGTTGCCGTCGCGCACGTAGACGGGGTAGATCGGGGCGATCTGGTTCGCAATGGCGAACACGTTGGTCGTACCTCCGGAGCCCGACTCGTCCTGCAGCGCCTTGCTCTCGTAGTGCGAATAGCTGGCGTTGGCCCCGACTTTCAGCCATTTTTTGGCCTGGTAGTCGGCGCGCAAACGGGCTGAGTAACGCGTAAAACTGGAATTGGCTACGATACCCTCGTTGTCGAGGTAACCCAGCGACGCATAGAAATTGGCGCGGTCGCTCGCGGCCGAAATATTTACATTGTATTCCTGACGCAGCGAGGTGCGGTAGGCCTCGTCCTCCCAGTCGTCGGGCCTCAGCCAGTAGTCCTGGCCGTTGTAAATGACTTTGCGGCCCAGCGTGGCGTTGGGGTTGATCTTGCCGTTCGTACCGATGAAATATTCGCCGTCGGGAACCGTATAAACCTGGTAGCCCAGACCGCCGGCGTTGCTGCTGGTGAGCAGGTTGTTGGCACGCATATGTGCCTGGTCGGCCGTACCGCTGGCCAGATAGTAGTTATACAGCGACTTGTAGTAGGTTTCGTAGTAATCCCCGGGATTATCTATATAATCGTAGAGCCGCGTGGCGCGGGAATTGACACCCCATTTGGCATCGAAGCTCACGACCGCCTCCCGGCCCTTGGCCCGTTTGGTGGTGATCATGATGACACCGTTGGCACCGCGCGCACCGTAGAGGGCGGTGGACGCCGCGTCCTTCAGGACGGTCAGCGTTTCGATATCCGACGTGTTGAGCATGTTCAGATCTCCCGAGTAAGGCACGCCGTCAATCACATAGAGCGGAGTCACGCCGGCCGAAATCGACGAGAGTCCGCGGATGAGAACCGTAGGTGTCGAGGTGGGATTACCCGACGAACTGGCTACCTGCACACCGGCTGCGGCACCGGCCAAAGCCTGTGCGACGTTCGAAACCTGGCGCTTGGCAATATCTTCGGCTTTCACGACGGTGGCCGAGCCCGTAAAAGCCTCTTTGGTCGTCGTACCGAACGCCACGACGATCACGTCGTCGATCGCCTGTGCGTTTTCTTTCAGCGTCACTGCGACATTGGTTTGCCCAGCAATCGCGATGGTTTCCGTATCATACCCGATGAACGAAACGACCAGTTTCCCGTTTGCAGGGGCTGCAAGCGAAAAGGTGCCGTTCGTACCTGTCGTGGTACCGATATTCCGGCCCTCGACCATGACTGTGGCTCCAGCCACCGGAGCACCGGCGGCATCGGTAACTGTACCGGAAACCTGCTGGTTCTGAGCCATTGCAACGGCGCAAATCCCCAAAACAGCAATTAACGATAGTACAATTTTTCTTACCATAAGCGTTAATTTTAA
>OMBM01000267.1_pt1 | contig 33870 bp, 35 predicted proteins | sample 1644861 | NCBI WGS metagenome assembly OMBM01 (sample SAMEA103958165, study PRJEB25191) | human gut metagenome | biome: human-associated habitat [ENVO:00009003]; feature: intestine environment [ENVO:2100002]; material: feces | place: Germany | collected 2013/2015 | reverse complement strand
AGGTACAGAATTGTATACCTTTGCTTTTTTATTACCTATATGACCATTATATGAGGTAAGAAAGGGGGATAAAAGGAACATGAAAGCGTTGTATATTTACTTGGTACTGTAGAAAGGTATGGTGATCCTGATTATCTCCCAACTATGGGTTAAATAGTATTTTTAAGACATCCGCAAGGGTGTCTTTTTGTCGTACAAAGAAAGGATGTATTTATTATGAAGAAATTAGTAAGTGCTTTAATTGTAACCATGATGATTGTAGGTTCTACTATCCCAGCATATGCCTGCACACCACCACTTAATCCGCCATCCATAGAGATTCCAGATATCAATTTCGAGCCCGATGGTGCTTTAAAAGATGCAATCGATAACTATGTAAAAAATTGGCTTGAGAAATGCGTCCTCGCTGCACCGACAGTGAAATATGCATCTTATTTCAAGAGTGCATCAAGGTATTTTAACTATAGTCACGTAGCCGTCAAATGGTCAGAGGTCGAAAATGCAACGTCTTACAAAGTAAGAATTACAAAAGCCGATGGAACATGGAAAGAATTTGATACAACACATACATCATTTTACTCTACCAATTACAATGATGATTTTATCGCAGATGGTATGGACGGAGCTACAGTAAGCGTCAAAGCCTATGGCGATAACGATACATTTGGCTGGTGGTCAGACGAAACTACTATTAATAGATTTTAGTTTTGAAAAAAATATGTCCGAAAAAGGCTTATGACGTTTAAACTGCTGCTGAAATACCCCTGCAACATGGGATATAAACTGTTGACCGTTCCCGGTGACACCGGATATAAAAACGTGACGGAGAAAGGAAGAAGAAGAACATGGAATTTTTAAAAGCATTTTTTGGTGATAAGGCTATCACCTATGATGAACTGGTGCAGGCAATCAATGCCTATAACTGTGATGAAAAGAACAAAGAGAAGCTGATCAAGATGGTCAACCTTACTGATGGTGGTTATGTGTCTAAGGACAAATACATCAACCTTGAAACTGACCTTTCCGGTAAGACTACAGAACTGACCAAGGCAAACAACCTGATTGAAGAACTGAAAAAGTCAGCCGGGAAAGACGGAGAAACACAGCAGAAAATCACTGCATATGAAACAGAGATTACAAACCTTAAGAAAGAGAATGCAGAACTGAAAACAGAAAATGCATTGAAATTTGCGTTGGTTGCAGCAGGTGCGGTTGATGTTGATTATCTTGTATTCAAGGCAAAGGAAAAAGGTGAAATCAAACTTGGTGATGATGGGAAAATCAAAGGTGAAGATGATCTGATTTCAGGTCTTAAAACACAGCATCCTACCATGTTTGAAGCATCCAATGGTAATCAGCAGCAGAGTGGTAGCAGAAAGATTCTTGAAAACAACTTGCCGGGTGGAGATAAAGACAAGACAGTTACCAAAGAACAGTTCCTTAAGATGGGTTACAACGAAAGAATGAAACTTAAACAGGAAAACCCGGAATTATTCAAACAGTTAAACGTACATTAAGAAAGGTTAAAAAGGTGAATTAAATGCCAAGAACGGGTAATTTTGGTGGATTTGAATTTGACGAGGAAGTATTTGCAGGAATGATGCAGGAAGCAGATTATTGGACTACACCAATCCTTGCATCCGGTATTGTTCAGCAGGATAGTTCTATTATGGACTTAATCGGTGAGCATGGAAACGTGGCAACAATCCCAATCTATAAGCCGATTGACGCAAATGAAAGCGGTATGGAAGCACTTAACAATGATGGTCTTACAGACAACACACCTGTTGAGATCAGCGGTGACAAACAGACTTGTATGCTTATTCAGAGAATGAAAGCATTCAAGGCTAAAGACTTCACAAAGGAATTAACTGGTGCTGACCCTATGACACTGATCAGAAATAAGATTGCAGGTTATTATGGTCAGGTTTGGGAAAAAGAACTGATGAACATTGCACAGGCAGTATTAGCAGTTGCAGCACTTAGTGATCATGTACTTGATCTTACTAAAAATACTAAGACAAACATTGAAGCAGGTACAATTTACGATGCAGAACAGGCAGCACTTGGTGATATGGCAGGTGGTCTTGGTCTGATGGTTATGCATTCCATGATCTTCAAAGAGTACAAGAAGATGGAAATGGTTGATTATGACAAGTATGTTGTCAATGGTGTGATTCAGAAAGAAATTACATTGCCAACTATCGCAGGTAAACACGTACTTGTAACTGATAGATTTACAGCTACAGGAGCAGGTGCAGATGCGGTTTACAGCACATATCTGTTTGGCGAAGGTGCATTTTTATCTTGCGATAAGAACAACTATGAGAATCAGTATACAACCAACTATGACCCGGAAGCATCCGCAGGTATTGATAAGTTCTATACTAAGCAGGGTAAGGTACTGCATCCGAACGGTCTTTCTTTAGCAGTCGATCAGATTGCAAAAGAATCACCGACTTATGCAGAGCTTGGTAAGTCTGCAAACTACAGCCTTAAGTTCAATACAAAGAACGTTAAGATGGGTCTTATCAAGTCCAAGGTTGGTACAGCAGTTGTCTAAGAAAGGGTGATCTGATGATATTAGCAGTTGATGAAGTAATGAAATTACCTGAATTTGCTGTGCAAAGTGAAAAGGTGATTGAAGAAAAACTGAACGCTGCTGAATTTATGATCAGAGCATACACTAATAACAATTTTCAGAATCGGTTTGTTCGATTTACTGCCGATAGTTCGGGTAACAGACTGCTTGGAACGTCAGATTTTTTGAAAGTAGGTGATACAGTTCAGATTTCACAGTCAATGGTGAATGATGGACTGTATACCGTTACTGAAATTGGTGATGATTTCATCAGAGTTAATCAGGAATTGTACAAAAGTACAAACCTGATCACTAAAGTGGAATATCCGGCTGATGTTCGTGCGGGTGTACTTGAATTACTCAAGTGGGACGTTAAGAACAGACCGAAAACCGGGGTCAAATCTGAAACGCTGTCAAGATACAGTGTAACTTACTTTGATCAGGACGCTAACAATCAAGTTATGGGCTATCCTGTTGCCTTACTTGGGTTCTTAAAGCCTTATATAAAGGCTAGATTCTGATTATATGAGTGTTGGCGGTAACATTCAAGCATTGTTACAGGTAAAAAAGAACGGTGCTAAAAATGCCATAGGTGAGCGTGTAAACACATGGGTTGATTGTACATCAATCTTAGGTTGGTTGGACTTATCAACAGGTGATTCAAAGCACACAACTTTTTATGCCAAGGTTCAGGAAAGTACACACATTTTCTTGTGTGACTTTACCAATCTGAAAAACCTGTCAACTGATTGGGTTTGGAATCCATTCAGTTTTCTGACAGGTGTGATCAGTAAGACGGATGAACAGGAAACCGTTGATGTGACAAGTGACAATGCAAGAATGGTTGTAAACGGTGAAGTGTATGAAATCCTTCTGATTGATGACCCTATGAATATGCATGATCATTTAGAAATCTATTTAAGATTTATAGGGGGTCAGTAGTATGTCAGTTGAATTTACAGATAACACAGCGAAAATTAAAGCTGCATTATCGGAAGGGGTTATTGGATTCCTTCACGAAGCAGGTGGTGAAATACAGGCACAGACCCAAAGGAATAGCCGGGTTGATACCGGACAAACAAAGGGGTCTTACAAATATATGGTTGATGAAGGAAAAGATGAATCAACTGTTGCTGTAGGTTCAGACCTTGAAAATGCGATTTGGGAAGAATTTGGTACTGGTGAATATGCACTGCATGGTGATGGAAGAAAAGGCGGTTGGGTTTATAAAAGTAAGAAAGACGGTAAATTTTACCATACTTACGGAAAAACACCACGACAACCACTCACGAAAGCATTTCAGAGTGTAGCCCCAAAGATAAAGAAACAGCTTGTAAATGTCATTAAACAGAATTTAGGGGGTTAATTATGGTTGATATGCTTGGTTTTATTTCTGATCAGCTTGATCAACTTGGTATTCCCTATGAATTTGGTGAATGGACAGGTGAAATTAGCTATCCTTACTTTGTCGGTTCGTTCAATGAAATTGAACACAGATTAGAGGACGGATATACAGGCGGTGTGTTTACGCTTGATGGTTGGTCAAGAGGTTCAAAATTACCGCTTGCAGAAATAAATGACAAACTAAAAAAAGCATTTGAAGATTTAAGGGCAGTTCAGGAAGGAACTGCTTTTTTTATTACCTATTGGGACAGTTTAATGATTCCAACAGGTGAAGAAGATCTTTTTAGAATTACGATAACACTTAACACAAATGAGTGGAAAGGAGCATAAAAGAATGGGCTTAAAAAAGCATGGTATTACATCTGAAACTATCAAGAATATGATCTTGGGTGCAGGTGTCATTTACAAAAATCTTAAATATGAGAAAACAGGCAACAGTTGGACTGGTACACCACTTGGTGCAACTTCCGGTGGTCTTAAGTTCAATTATGAAGCACAGTGGTTAGATGTTGAGGTAGACGGTGCAACCGTACTGATAAAAGGTGTCAGCAAGCAGAAAGTCGGTGAATCTGCCACACTTGAAGGTCAGATGACAGAACTTACCGAAGATATTCTTGTAAGTGCATTACACCTTGTAAAATCCACTTCCGAAGATACAACCTATGTCAAATATGTATCTAAGGAAAACATCACAGAAGCAGATTATCTTGAAAATGTTGCATATGTTGGAACACTTTCAAGCGGTAAAAATGTAATCATTATTTTACCGAATGCACTTTGCACCGAAGCGTTTGAGCTTGAGACCAAAAACGCAACACAGACCACTTTTGCGGTCAAGTTTGAATGCACGGCTGACCTTGAAAACGACAGCTTAAACAAGTTGGATATTGCTATTTACTATCCAAACACTGTTGTGTAGGGGGGTGTGGATTATGCGAGTTGTAGTAGTACGAGAATATACAGACAAGTACACAGGTGAAGGTCATGTGATCGGTGAAAAACTGGATATGACAGAAGAAAGATTTGCAGAAATTCAGGACAAAGGAATGTTTGTGGTTGATATTTCTGATGAAGTAGTGCAGCAGGAAACACCTGCTGTATCTGCTGAACAGGTGGAAGATCAGGGACAAGAAACAGAGAATGAACAGACTGAACCTGTTGAACATGAAGAAACACCTACACCAAAACAGGATAAACCTGCAGAGGGTGGTAGAAGAAACAGATCGAAAAAAGAAAGTGAGGGGAAATAATTATGACAGATTTCAGATTTAAGGATTTAACAGTTGATAACGTATTTGACTTTTGTGAGATTCTTGCAGTTATCGGAGTAGAACAGGTTATTGGTGCATTTGACAAAGACGAGATTCAGCAGTTGCAGGAATCCGGTACAGATATGAAAGAAGTTGGTATTGTCATTGCTATGAAAGTATGTGGCATTCTGATCAAGAACATTTCCAAAGCAAGAAATGACATCTGTAAGTTTTTTGCTAACTGTATGGAGTGGGACAACGGTACAGCGGTTACTACTGATGATGTGAAGAAATTCAAGCTGAAACAATTTGTTGTAATGGTAAAAGATTTTGCTAAGAAAGATGATCTTATGGATTTTTTCGAGGGTGTTGCCGAATTAGTGGGTACGGAACAGAACGATTCAATGAGTGCTGCAACCGTAGATATGGTAACCCCTACAGCTATTTAGATAAAGCAATCAGCCGGGGAAAATTAGACTCTACTGTTAGAACTGTCCTGTTTCAGGACAGTGAAGATAAACAGTGGGACTTATACTGTGCAATCACAGCAAACCCACTTGCTGATGATGTTGGAAATTTTGAAGAATTTAAACAGCGGTTTATGAGTACAGCACCGAAAGGCGAAAAGACTGAACAAACTGAACCGACAATGAACAATGCACAGATTAAGTTACAGGTGGAAAAAGCAAATAAAATTCTGAATGGATTCGTGCCACCATTGAAAGGAGGTGGCTAATCGTTGGATATTTTCTCGTTGGTCGGAAAAATAACGATCAATTACGCTGATGCTGTGAACAACATTGAAAAGGTTTCAAAGTCTGCAAAGGACACAGCTGATAATCTTGGCAAGGTTGATAAATCTGCTGAAAAATCGGAAAAATCAACTAAAGAGCTAGGAAAAAGCACAGCAGACACTGGAAATAAAGTACAGCAGAGTGGAAAGAGTTATGAAAATTGGAGACGTGTAATCTCTAGTACTAATTCCGTTGTCGATAAAGCCGGAGAAAAGTGTGGAAAAATTGGTGAGAAGATTTTAGAAAGTGGAAATGAAACAGAAAAATCCGGTTCTAAAATTATTTCTATTTTCAAAAAAATTAGTTCTACAATAGTATCCTCTTTTAAGCACGAGCCAATAGAAAAAGTTGGAACATCACTTAAGGGACTTAGTGAGACTGTTACTAAGCAGGAAACGCAATTAGATGCGTTAAAAAAGAAATACCAAGATTTATACCTTTCACAAGGTAAGAATTCAGACGAAGCAAAAGCATGTGCTAAGGAAATTGAAAAATTATCTACCGAATTACAAGATAATAAAGAAAAGTTATCTACGGCAAGTGATGCAGCGGATAAGTTCGATAAATCAATGCAGGATGTAGAAGAATCTACAGAAAAGGCAAACGATGGTTTTACCATATGGAAGGGTACACTTGCAAACTTAGCATCTACAGCTATTACTAAGGTCATATCAGGGTGTACACAGTTAGCTGAAAAAATAACAGATGTGACAAAATCAGCAGTTAGTCACTATGCTGAATATGAACAGTTAGTTGGTGGTGTTGAAACACTATTCAAAGACAGTTCCGGTAAACTGATCGGATATGCTGAAAAGGCATATAAGACAGCCGGGATGAGTTCAAATCAGTACATGGACACAGCAACGTCATTTGCTGCTTCACTGATTCAGGGTCTTGGCGGTGATACTGCAAAAGCGGTTGAACTGACCAACCTTGCTATCACTGATATGTCAGATAATGCTAACAAGATGGGTACTGACATAGGTTCTATACAGGACGCTTATCAGGGTTTTGCAAAGCAAAACTACACAATGTTGGATAACCTGAAACTTGGTTATGGTGGTACACAGTCTGAAATGATCAGATTGATAAATGATTCAGGTGTACTTGGTGAAAAGATTGAAAGTTTGGATAACGTAACGTTTGACCAAATGATTGAAGCTATTCACAAGATTCAGGATAACTTAGGTATAACCGGAACAACAGCACTTGAAGCAGGTACTACAATATCAGGTTCATGGAGTTCAGTACAGGCATTGTTTGAAAATATCCTTACAAAAGTAGGTTCAAAACTTGCACCTACTGTTATGGGATTTTTACAGCAGCTGTCGGATTGGATGGAAACTGTTGATTGGGATGCGTTTGCAACCTCTGTCGGTGATGCCCTACAAAGGGTGTTTGACTGGATTCAAAAAATTGATTTTACAACGTTCTTTGAAAAAGGAATGGACGGTGTTGCAGAATTTATAGAAGGTCTTGGAGATTTTGCAACCAAAGCAATAGAAGTGATTGGTAATATACAGAGTTTCATTGATATTCTCATTACATTGTCACCGATTATTTTAGGAGTTGTCACAACTCTTGGTTCACTGGCGGTTGCTTTTAAGATTAGAGAGATCATTGACAGTGTGAAAACTGCAATGACCGGGTTATTTGCTGCAATGTCAGCTAATCCAATCGTTGCGGTGATTGCTATAATTGCAGGTCTTGTTGTGGCACTGGTAACCCTTTGGAATACAAACGAAGATTTTCGTAATGCAGTGACAGCTATATGGGATTCAATCAAAAGTGTATGGGAATCAGTCAAAGAAGCATTTGCGAATTTTGTTGCAGCTATTGGTGAGAAAATCGAAGTCGTTAAAGAGTTCTTTGGAAACTTGAAAGACGCTGCATCAGAGAAGTTTTCGGCAATGAAAGAAGTTGTTTCAGAGAAGTTTTCACAGATCAAGGGAACGATGGGTACTATAATGCAGGCCGCAAAAGATACGGTGTCTGAAAAACTACAAAACATGAAAACTGCATATGCTGAACATGGCGGTGGAATCAATGGAATTGCAGCAGCAGCAATGGAAGGTGTAAAAGGGTATTACTCAGCCGGGTACACATTCATTGACAATTTGACCGGCGGTAAACTTTCAGCAGTAGCCGATAAGTTCAAGTCAAAAATGTCAGAAGCAAAACAGGCAGTTTTAAACAAAGTATCAGAGATTAAAAATGCATTTTCAAGTGGTCTTGGTAATGCCTATTCGACAGTTACCAATATACTTGGAAATATTAAGAATAAGTTCAGCAGTATCCTTGAAGGTGCAAAGAACATTGTAAGTAACGCTATAAACAGAATTAAAAGTTTCTTCAATTTTTCGTGGTCATTGCCAAAACTCAAATTACCACATATTTCAATCAGTGGTTCTTTCAGCCTGACACCACCAAGTGTACCGCACTTTGGTATTGAATGGTACAAGAAAGCAATGGACGATGGTATGATCATGAATCAGCCGACTATTTTCGGTTACAACGCTAAGTCAAATCAGTTCTTGGCAGGTGGTGAAGTCGGAAGTGAAACGGTTGTCGGAACACAAAGCCTTATGGATATGATCAACTCCGCAGTTCAGGATTCAGATAATGATTTAGAATCAGCGGAAGTATTAAAGATGATATATGCATGGATGAAGAACGGTGGATTAAGAGAACTTATGATTGATGTATTAACAAATTATGTTGAATTTGATGTAGAGGGGCGTGAAGTTGCGAGGTTGGTGAGAAAATATGCTTAATAAAGCCACTTACACAAACCACCTGAACCAGACTATAGAGTTTGGTTCAGGTGGAATTTTCTTAAATGACAGCGAGTTCTATGATTATGAGTGGTTATATGATAGTGACTATGATGAAATTACAAATTTTCATAAGGGCGTTACAAAGAAAAATGCCACAATTATTATTGCGGCAAACGAAGAAGAAGGTTTGAACATAAGAAACCGTATATATGAGGTCTTTGAGCGTGATATTCTCGCAGAAACACCGGGGAAACTGGAAATAAACGGATATTATACATCCTGTTATTTCAATGCGTCCAAGAAATCTAACTATTATTATTGCAATGGATATATGGTTCTTACGGTGAATATTATTTCTGATTCGTCGGACTGGATTACAGAAAAAGAATTCATGTTTTTGAAGAATGATGCAACACAGGATGACAAGAAAAAAGAGTACGAATATTCTTATCCATATACCTATTCTTCTTATGTGCAGAGCAGCAGCGTTGTTAATCCGTTTTTTGTGGAAAGCGATTTTCGATTAAGAATTTACGGTGATGTGACAAACCCTTCTATTACAATCGGCAGTCATGTGTATCAAATGAATACATCAATAGAGAAAGGGCAGAGAGTTGAAATTGATTCCAATAAAAGGACAATTAAACTGATAAAACAGAATGGAAGCATAGAAAATCGTTTTTGGGAAGCAGATAAAAAATCATATATTTTTGAAAAAATTCCTACAGGTGAAAATGCCGTGCAATATGACGGTACTTTTGGATTTGATTTAATACTTTTGGATAGAAGGAGTGAACCGGGATGGTAATATATACAGATTCAAGCGGATTACCGCAAGGTGAGCTACATAAGTATTCAATAGATTTGGATATTGGAAAAGATAATGATTTTCAGATCGGTATGAATTTAAAGAATCATTGCATGTCTCACGGCAGTATATGGTATGTAGAAAATACAGAATACGGTGGTATTGTCGATGATGTGAAAATAGATACCAAGAAGAACAAGGTCTATTATTCTGGTCGTGCTTTCAGGGGGATACTCGAAAAGAAAATCATTGAGCCTGAGAGTGGTCAGGACTATTATATAGTATCCGGTGATGCGAATAGAATACTGGAACAACTTATAGAAAAGGTCGGATTATCTGACCTTTTTATTGTGCCTGCAGATGATGCAGGTATAAAAATATCAAGTAACCAATTTGAACGGTATACAGACATGTATGCGGGTATCAAAAAGATGTTATCAAATGTCGATGCCAAGCTTGTGTGTACGGTTACTAGAGATGCGAAAGTACAAATTAGTGCTACCAAAATAGAGGATCTATCCGAAAAATATGAATACTCTGATGATTATGGTATGCAAGTTATTTTCGAGCAGAATCGAGGTGGTGTAAATCATCTGATCTGTCTCGGCGGTGGAGAGCTTGCGGAACGTACCGTGATACATCTATACGCAGATAGTTCTGGTAACATAGTTGATGCCCCATATTATACAGGCAGGTCTGAAATAACAGAGATATATGATTATGGAAATGTGGAGTCTGATGAAGAACTTAGGAGCCAGGGCGTTGAAAAGTTGAAAGAATTGAAAAATAGCGATTCTCTTACAGCGCAATTTGACAGACTAGATGTTGACATAGGAGATATTGTCGGTGGAAAAAACAGACAGACAGGCGTGGCGATGAAGGAAATCATAAATAGTGAAATTGTAAAAATTGAAAACGATAGATATACAGTAACGTATAAGGTTGGTGATTAAGATGGCAATTAATTTGAATACAGGAAACGGTATTGAGGTTTCGGCTGCAGCTGATGGATCGTTATACAGAGATATATTCGGCAGCGATTTTTACGTGCTTGAAGCAGGGAATCAATTTAAAGCGGAAATTGTATCAAGTACATCGATAAGAATAGCAGATGGCGATGCATTACTACAGGGGAGACACGTCTGGACAAAAGTGAATGACAGTACAACTTTAAATTTTGAACCAGCAGGACAAGGGAAAAAGCGTACCGATCACGTATTTATAAAATATACAAATGATTCTGGTGTGGAAAAAGTAGAATTTGAAATTATAAAAGGGAAGACGGTAGCTCTTGGCGAAAATTACAACGACGAAATTCGGTGGACAAATGACTCTATATACTATGGTGGAAAACAATATAAAGGACATCTGTTATTTGTGCACATAAATGGACTAAGTATAGAAGAAGTCATACGGGGTACATCTATTCAACCAAGTATAGATACGATATTGGATAGAATAAAAAACGTAGAAAAAAGCCTGAATAATTTGAATGCAAAAATGAATTTTCGATGCGTAACAAAATGTGGAACTATTGTCGTCAAAATTCCAACAAACTCAAACAGTGTAGAGGTTTTTTCGGATTCTGATATAAATAATCTTCTTGGAATTACGGGTGCTTCTAATGCAAATACAGCAGTAAGTTTTGCAAACGGTGACGGTCAGATGACACTGCATCTTGATGGAGCTACATATCTGAATGGATCATGGTATGCGACTTTTAACGGACTTACAACGGAAGAAACCATGTATCGTGTGAATTACATTATTGCTTACGGTGGGACATCCAGTGCTGGTGGAACAGTTGTTACACAGTCAAAAACAATCTCACCTAGTGTGAATGAACAGGTAATAAGACCGGATGACGGATATGATGCATTATCCGAAGTGATTGTAAAAGAGATCCCGTATAAAGAAAGCACACAATCGGGTGCGACAACTGTACAGATCGGTTAGGAGGTGAGAATGTGGGAGTTAACAAAGTGAATTATGGCGCAAAGACGGTCATCGACCTGTCCAAAGACACCGTAACTGCAAGCAAATTACTGAAAGGTGTTACAGCGCACGATAAGAACGGCGATCAGATTACAGGCACTTATGAAGCGGGCACTTCTGGCGGTGGCACCGACACATCCGATGCAACGGCTGTAGCAAGCAATATCTTAGAAGAAAAGACTGCCTATATAGCGTCTGGAAAAGTAACTGGTACTATGCAAAACCGTGGAGCGACGGCTGGTACAATCTCCAAGAAGACAGGAGCATATATCATCCCGTAAGGCTACCATAACGGTGATGGATCCGTAACAATTGCAGAAGCCGAAAGAGAAAAAATTGTGCCTGAAAATATTAAAAATGGAATAACATTGCTTGGTGTATCTGGAACGTATACTGGCGATGGAACAGGTGGCACAGAGGTAGATAAAACTGGAAAAGGCGAATATCTCTGGGCAAAGTACACGGAATTGATTGGATGGGTAAAAACATCTGAAGATGTTGGAAAAGATAGACCATCCGGATATTCCACAACGGAATACACGGGAGCAACAATTACAGAAGACGGATATTATAAATTAGATAATAGCATTGGAATAAATAAATATTATCTTCCGACAGGGGCAACAAACGGAAAAACAAAGAGCGTGTTATACAGGCCGTATGGATACAGAACAGATTATTACATATTAACATTAAGCAATGAAAAAGGAGCAACTGGTAAGAAAGGGACAGATCTACTCGGTTACATATCCAGTGATTCTTCCGACTCTTACCCGAATGCTGGTGTACAGGATGGTGTGTATTACCTTGCGGTGACTGCACCGGATGTCAATGTGACTGCAAGTAAGATGCTTGCAAATACTGTGGCTTGCGGTCCCGATGGAAAAGTGACTGGAACGATTAAGAGTTTGGCGGCGCAGACCATAACTCCGGGAACGGAAGACCAAAAGATTGTTTCCGGAAGATATCTGTCTGGTGACCAGACCATTAAAGGAGATGCAAATCTCTTGGCAGAAAATATTAAGGAAGGTGTAGAACTTTTTGGAATCACAGGAACATACACAGGAGGTGATACAGTGAATCCGTATAAAGGCAAGACAATCGTAGGATTCGGCGACAGTGTATTCGCTGGCTGGGGATGGAAAGAGGGAACGGGAATCATCCAGCCGTTAAAAGAAAAATATCCAGATGCTACGTGGATTAATAAAGCTGAGTCGGGAGCTAACATGGCGGTGACATCCAGTCCAGCACATACACCAATCGTTAACCAGATTACATCGTATACAGGTGCTGCGGGTGCGATTATTTTTGATGGCTGCGTAAATGACAAGAATAACGGTATCTCTGTCGGCTCTATCACGGCTGGCTATGATGCAACCTATGATACCAGTACATTCTGTGGAGCATTGGAAAGCTCATTACAGTACATCATGGACAGGTATCCATTAGCCGTAAAATTGTACATTATTCCGCATAGTTTTGGTAAGGACAATTCGTTCTTGGATTCCATCTACGAAAAGGCAATCGAGATCTGTAAGAAGTGGAATATGCCATACTTAGATATGCGTGTCTATTCTCAGATTGCCATGACGTCTGCAAATAAAGACAAATACACCTATAACCCGAACAGCAAGAAAGGTGATGGTGTACACCCAAATGAGACATGGTATCGTACATTCTACTCGCCGGTAGTCGACCAGGCACTACAGAATCAGGGTATCGGCTCTATTACAGCATCTGAAGCACCAGAGGTCGTTGCGGTCACAGGTGTTAAGCTCGACCAGACGACATTAACACTGGATGCCGGGGATTCCGCACAGCTGACAGCTACGGTGTCACCGGGCAATGCAACAAATAAGTCAGTTACATGGAGTGCCAACAATAGCAACGTATCTGTATCTGGTGGCAAGGTCACAGCTAAGACAGCCGGAGCGTCTGTTATTACCGTAACTACCGCAGATGGTGGATACACAGCACAGTGTAATGTTACGGTTAATGCAAGTACAGCGGTAGACCACACGGAACTTACAAGCCTGAGCTTGGATGGTAATTGCTATTTCGATACAGAAATCATGCCAGATCAGGACACCAATACGAAAGCAAAATGGAATTTGCAGAGTGGAACAACCTATATTGCTGGGGCACGTGACGATAACTATGAGTTTGGCTATACCTGCACAGATAATTTCTATGCAGTTCGTGGAACAGTAAATAGTTCGGCAAAATCGGCAAACTATTGGAACGGAGACTGGATTATTAACCAGACGGGCGTAAGTTATCAATTTGGGGATACAACTGTAGCCACAGATGCGATAGATTCGTTCAAGCTTAGCAGTCCGTATTATCTCGGAAACATGAGCAAGAACGGAGCACCAGCTGGAACGGGTGTGACAGGCAAGATCTACTATGCACAGATCTATTCCGGGGATACGTTACAGGCAGATATGATTCCGGTTAAAAAGTCTGACGGTACATTATGCTTATACGATAAGGTGCGCAAGAAATACATCTATAATGCCGGAACAGGAACATTAAAGGAGGGATAATGCAAGGAAAGCACATGGAAATCAGAGCAAGACCTTAACCAGGTCTTATTTTATTACGCATTTTTGGAAGAAAGGAAAGCACATGGCAACAATTATCTCAGCCTGTATATCCGCAGGAGTTACTCTTGTGGTGTGTTTGATTCAGCAAGAGAAGACAAGATCTCTTATGGAGTATAAGCTGGACGAACTCACAAAAAGAGTTGATAAGCATAACAATACAATAGAACGTACTTACCACCTGGAAGAACAGATGGCATTACAGGAAGAAAAAATGAAGGTAGCAAATCATAGAATTTCAGATTTAGAAGAGAGGGTGAATTAAATGAAAGATTGGAAAAATTGGGCGAAATGTGCCGGGATCAGGGCAATTAAAACTGTAGCGCAGACTGCAGTAGCAACGATCGGAACAGCCACAGCACTCGGTCAGGTAGACGCAAAGCTGGTAGTATCAGCATCAGTACTGGCCGGAATCCTGTCATTATTAACCAGCATTGCCGGATTACCGGAATGTAACGCAGAGGGCGAATAATCGTCCTCTAACATATTATATAGCGTGTGCGACGTCGCACAGAAAGGAGCAATTATGGCACATTTATTTTTAATAGCCGGACACGGAGCCGGTGACAGTGGAGCTGTTGGATATGGTTACACAGAAGCAGAGAGAGTCCGGGCACTCGCAAGACGAATTGTAGCGTATGGAGGAAGTAATGTTACTCTTGGAGATACGAGCAGAAATTGGTATGCAGACAGAGGAATCACGTCACTCAACATCCCGAAGGACTGGCAGATTTTAGAACTGCACATGGACAGCGGATCAGCATCGGCGAAGGGTGGTCATGTAATTATTAAGCAAGGATATAACCCAGATCAGTATGATACTGCGCTTGCCAATTTCATTGGCTCATTCTTCCCGGGACGCGCAAACAAGATCGTAGGACGTGCAAATCTTGCTAATGTAAACAGATCAGCAACGAAAGGATATAGCTACAGATTATTAGAAAATGGGTTTATATCCAATAAAGACGATCTTACAAAATTCAACAACCAGATTGACGATCTTGCAAGAGGAATCCTTAATGCATTCGGCATCGCTACGGCATCTCCGGCAAAAGAGGATTCTGACGGTGAGGTAACATCTGGTGGAACATCTCAGGACTCCGTACAGCATTACGGTAAGGTATCTTACCAGTCACATATCCGTGACATCGGCTGGGCGTGCTGGCAGTCTGATGGTCGTATGTCAGGAACGACAGGACAGAACCGGAGAATCGAAGCGTTCCGACTTATTCCTGTCGGAGAAACAGACGTAGTAGTGCATATCAAGGATGTAGGCGACAAAGAGTTTAAAAACATTAACAAAGACACAATCCTTGGCACTACAGGACAGAACAAACGTATCGAAGCAATCAAGGTTACCGGCAAGGATACGCCGTACATCTACAGAGTCCACCAGAAAAACATCGGATGGACGGATTGGACATTCAACGGAAACTGGGCTGGAACAAAAGGAAAAGGATTGCAAATTGAAGCGATCGAGATCATGGCTGCTAAATTCCTTGCTACTCCATTTGTACAAAACAAAGGTTGGTTACAAGAATCTGTATGCAACAACGTTATCGGAATAACAGGACATAATTTACGTTTAGAAGCGTTTAAAATCAATCCTTTAGGCATGGGTATTGGTGTTAAAGCACATATACAGGATAAAGGTTGGGTTGATTATGGAACGATAAACAAAGATACTGTTATCGGCACAACAAATGAGAGTAAACGTATAGAATGTTTATGTTTCAAGGGTGACTTTAAATATCGAGTACATATTCAGAACAGTGGTTGGACTGATTGGACAAAAGCTGATGGAGTAGCAACACTCGGAACTGTAGGACAGGCATTAAGAATTGAAGCTATTCAGTTTAGATAAACGGATAGTTGAGAAGCTATTGCAAAAGAAGTCATTCGGGGTGACTGGGGGAATGGTCAGGAACGAACTGACTGCCTGAAGGCTGCGGGTTACAGTCATACAGCTGTACAGAAAAGGGTCAACGAATTAGTATAACAGATGGTTCAGTGGTGGCATTGCCACCGACTTACCACCATTGCAGACATACAACACAAGAATGTGCAAGGCGGTAAAGTCTGAACTATTAAAAAATACTTGATTTTATAGGCTATTTGAGAATGTACAAAGCTGTACAAGGATTTAAAAACAGAACACTTAACAAACGACGCACGTAGAGACGGTTGTACTGCTTTCCCACAAAAAGCCAGACGGACATATCAACGTAAAAGTTGAGTTTGGCGAAGGTGAGGGAAAAGTTCCGCTTGATAATATCGCTAAAAGAGCCGAAGAGTACAAGCCCAAGGAACGAGTGACCTACAAAATGATAAAGGAGTACATAGAAGCTAAATACGGCTTCAAAGTACATACCGCATATATCGCAGAGGTAAAGAGAGATTTAGGATTGCCGATGTATGATGCTCCTAATGCGGTAGAAGAATTGAAACAGCCGAGGAAGCATACGACAGCGGAGAAAGTGGAAGCGATAAAGGATGCATTGAAGCATTTTAAAATAATCTAAATATAAATATCGGATACCATTTTATAGCCGTTTGTTCAGTTTTTGAGTAGGCGGCTATTTGGATTTTTAGAACTATCGAAAAAGAAGAAAAGATTGTATAATATATGTGGAGCAAGTGAAAATGTGTAAAAAAGCTATCTTTATATTATAGAGGAGAATGTAGAGTAAATATGGGATTTTCAAAAAATGATTTTGAAAAAGTAGATTTGCGGATTAAAAAAATAACAGAACAGACTGTTGAGCAAATAGAAATAGATTCAGAATTACCTCCAACAATAGAGCAATTGGAAGATAATAATAGAACCTACTCCATCATGGCAGCCATACTATTTATTGATATTCGTAAGTCAACATACTTAACAGAAAATAGCCAAGCAAAAAGTATGGTTAAAATATATCGCTCATTTATGAGAATGGCAGTTGATTGTGTTAGAAAAAATGGAGGAGTTACAAGACAATTTCTGGGTGACAGAATTATGGGCGTATTTATTGACTCTGCTGATAAAAACGGGAATATCGTGGACAGTGCAGCAGATAAAGCAATTAATGCGGCAAGAAGTTTACAGACTGTGATTGATTATAGCTTGAATAAATATTTGAAAACTAATGTTAATGGGAAAGTTATTGAATGTGGTATTGGAATTGATTATGGAAAGGTTCTTGTAACTCAGGTTGGTATGTATGGTCTGGAAAGTGATGAAAATAGAGAGAACGAAGTGGATTGTGTATGGGTTGGTAATACAACAAATTATGCAAGCAAATATTCAGATATAGCATCTGGCGGAGAAATATTTATTTCAGATAATGTTTTCAAGCAAATGTCAGATGAGTATAGGGGAGTTTTTGTAAAATCAGCAAAATATAAAGGAACAAAGTTATTCCAAGGCTATGTGACAAAGGATTACTATTTGGAGTTTTCAGAGGATTTAGGAAAATCAATCAAAATAGATGAAGATACAACAGTAGAGTCGGATACATTTGCAGGATTGGCAGATGGCATTAGAGAAATCGATAGATTAAAAAATAGTCTGGTTCAACGAGAACGGGAATTAGCTATTTTAGAAGAAAGATTGAAGAAAGAAAATGATGAATTAAAGAGAAGGTTTTCGAATGAAAATAACGAAAAAATAAAGGCGATAAATGAAAGGGAAAAAGCGGAAGAGCAGCTACAAACGGAAATTGAGACTACATATTCTTTTGTCAAAAAAATAATAAGTGGGTCATTTTGTAGACAACTTGAATATATCGATAATATTGGTATTAATAGATGGTTAGATATAGACGAATTTTATCATGAATTAGGAAAGAAGCAAGGATATAATGAAGATATAATAAATAATAGTGTTTTTGAATTTATTGAGATATATGCTTACTTTGGGCGATATCGTGCGTCATATAGATATATGGTTAGTATGGCAAAGGAAAATGATACATGGGTATATATAAATGAATCGACTTTTAAATGGGCATGTGAACAGCATCTAGGTTGGCAAGTTATTGATGCAATGGAGAATAGCCTTAAAAATAATAAAATACGATATGAACATATAAAAGATTATGAAGAAAAAATTAGTAAATTGAAGAAAATAAGGGGATTTTAAATTATGGCACAGAATGACAATCAACAGCAAGAAAATAGAGCGTTTAAAAAAGAAGATGCTTATGAAACACTGGGTATCATAAATACATGGATAGGAAATATGGATACCAAGGTTTCATTTGCATTAGCATTAGCAGGAGTTTTAATAGGTGTTATATTTGAAAAGGGCATGCCCAGTGCATTTGAAAGAATAACAGAGGTATCAAAACTGGCAGAATTATCTGGAGGAGAAATTATTGCAGCCATTCTGGTTGCACTGCTATATTTATCAAGCTTTATTTCTATTTTATGTTTTATGTTATCTATTATTGCAAGAGTGAAAAATCTTAATAATGCACCATCTATTTTTTTCTTTGGCTCTATTGGAAATATGACATTGGAGAATTATAAGAGTGCCGTAAAAGATATGGACGAAAAAGAAATGATAGATGATTTAGAAGAACAGATACATACAAATTCGAAAATATGTAGTCTAAAAGCAAAATGGTATAACAAGGGAATAAAATTTTTATTAGCAACAGTTATTCTGTGGTTTGTGTGTATGATATTTCAGTTAATATAGAAGGAGGAAAATTATGGAATCAAATCATACAATGTCTTATGACGTAGATAAAAGTTCGGAAAGAATGGATGAAATTTTAAATGCAAGTGACAATGATTACTGTGATAAAGACAGCATTCCTGCGAGAAGTGATTTGACATTTAAAAATGGATATTATGTAAATGTTACTGCAATTTTTATTGATATTGTAGGGTCATCTGATATGACAGACGAGCATAAAAGACCAACATTGGCAAAAATGTATAGAGCATTTTTATCAGAGTGTGTTGCTATTATGAATGCAGAAACTGATTGTAAAGAAATAAATATTAATGGAGATTGTGTATGGGGAGTTTTTGATACCCCTTATAAATCTGATGTTGACAATGTTATTGCGGTGGCAGCTAGACTAAATAGTATGATTAAAATACTCAATTATAAATTAAGGAAGAAGAAATATTCGCAAATTTCAGTTGGGATAGGTATCGATTATGGCAGGGCATTGATGGTTAAAGCTGGATATTCAGGTAGCGGAATTAACGATGTTATTTGGATGGGGGATGTTGTAAATTCAGCGTGCCATTTATGCAATAAGGCAGGTAGAGATTATAGAAAAGTAATTGTGATTTCAGACGTTGTTTATAATAATTTAAATGAGCATTATCAAAGTTTATTTTCAAGCTATTCCGATGGATGGGTGACTAGGTATGAAGGAGATATTATAAATACCAATATGAATGACTGGTATAATGAGAATTGTAAATAGATGTTGATTTGATACAGTTAAAAAATGTGAGCGTAAGCTGATTTTGTAGCAGTTCTTAAAGCCAGTCCAGGCTGCTATCGCAAATAGGTAGGAGTTCTCTTTCCTTTGAATTGCCGCTTAGTTTCGAGCAGGCAGCAGCCTATCGAAAGGTTAACGGACAGTATGTAAGAAAAAATCAGTGGAGAGATACCAATGTAAGAGTATTCATAGACCTTGATTAGCAGTTAATACGATAAGCGTATCATTAGAAATAGTGGTACGCTTATTTTTTGCCCCCTTTTTGCAGATTTGTCCTTTCACCCGCTTTCAAATATAATGAAGCAATCTATTTCAGAGGGGGCTATGACAGCGTTGGGGATCTCAAAAAGGCAGGAATTTTATAACCAAGAACGGCGGCATTGGCGTTGAGCTGATGCCGTCTTTTCATATGGGTATTATATGGAGTTTTCCGTAGGAAACTGATATAATTATAAAAACGAGAGGAGATAAAATATGGTCAATAATGTGTTTGTTCAGTGTAATGCTTGTAAAATGAAGATAAATCTTCGTGCTCAAATTGGATTATTTGATATTCCTTTTCATGTCCGTTGCCCCAAGTGTCATTCTACTATATATGGAAAAGTTTTTGTAGAAGATAATAATATCAATGTTGAAAATGCTGATATTGTACAATGTGATGATGAGGAATTTTACTCAGTTGAATTATCAGCCGAATTCCCTACCAGAAAAGCCACCCACAAAAAACTAAATGAAATTGAGCTTTCTCCATATATGCGAAATCTTTTACTTTACGGGAGTAATGAAAAGGCAATAGAGGAAACGCAAAAAACCATATATTTTGCTAATTTTGTTAAGTCTGGATTGAGTGAGATGAAACAAAATTTTGAGTTATTTTGGAATAACCAAGATAGGATACTCTTTGCAACGGTTACGGATATGATTAAACAGTACCCGTATATTCCTTTTTCAGAAGTAAAAAACAACTTTGATGCGGCAGTAGCTTTACACCAACTTTTGCTCACCACAACAGGCATTTCAATCATTATTGGCAAAGATACTTTAGGAGAGTATACGAAAATAGGACAATTAGTAATTGAGGATAGAAATTATCTTACCCAGATTAGCGAATTTATTGCTAACAGCAAGATTGATTTCAATAGCATTGAAACAAAAGGATTCAAACTAATTGAGTTATTTGCTAAGGTATATGAGCAATTAATTCCCGTAATAGCTCTAAAAAATGGAGATTGTCTTGAAAATGTTGATAAAAATCAATTTGGCATTATGACCGCTAATTTTGATGAGCTGACAGACTTTTATGCCAAAAGTTATGAGTGGATATTTGATAATCTTAAAGTGATTTTGGGACTTAATAACATTTTTGTTCGGAATGATTCAACAAAGTGTGTTAATGGCAAGACCTATCAAGATTTTATTAGGGAATCTAACGGAAATAAAATGAAAAATGGATATGTAGACGAAAAAGAACCATTTGGCAAACCTATTAGTAGTTTGAACAACCGAGTTAGAAACGCCATCCAACATTTTGATAGTGATATTGATTATGAAACACAATTGATTACTTTCAAAGATAGAAATAAGTCCGTTGATTTGTATTTAATAGATTTTGCGGATTTATGTATAGAAAATTTCCGCATTATATTTTATGTATTAGAGTTAGTATATAACTTGAGAAAAATAGATTTTATACAAAAGGGGATTGCTCCGAGTTTTGTTGCAAGTAAAATAAGAGTTGATGAGCAACAGCAAAAGAAAAAGAAAATCGGAAGAAACGAACCTTGTCCGTGTGGTAGTGGAAAAAAATATAAGCGATGCTGCGGGAAATGATTAGTTTATGTTATAAGTTTAAAAACAGTTAAAAGCACGAATTTTGTGAGAATGACTAATAAAATTGGCAGGAGGATACTACATGCAAGAAAAAGATTTCAAAAAGCTGCTTATTGACACTGTTAAGATTAGCGACCACCCAGACAAAGAAAAAATCATTAATTTGCTTAGATTAGTAACGATACACTATGAGCAGACAGGAGAATTTACATATCACCTATGGAATCATTATAAGGAATATATTTACCTTTGCATTATTCCAGATAAACTCATTGAACTTAAATCATATAGCGACTATTTATGTGATATCTGTTATGAAATATATCCGCCCAATGATGATTATGAACTTTTTGGTGTGGAGATAAAGCCAGGAGCATTGCCTAACGATGAAGAAATAAGCCAAGAGATATTATTTGAAGATATACAGCACCAGATAATTGATGAGATTAAGGCGGCAAAATATCTTATTTGGATTGCAATGGCATGGTTTACCGACCCAGCCATTTTCAATGAGCTTAAGAAGAAAAAACGGCAAGGGCTAAATATCCAGATTGTTATAGATGATAATGATAAAAATAGGAATGCTTCATTTAATTTAGATGAAAATTTTAAAGTATACTGGGTGTCTATTGAATCACTTTACAAAAATATAATGCACGATAAGTTTTGTATTATTGATTTACAAACAGTTATTCATGGGACTTTTAATTGGACACGGGCAGCACAATATAATAAAGAAACAATTAGTATTGATAAGAACCGTGAAACAGCTGAAAAATTTGCAGATGAATTTATGAAGCTCAAGAAGAAAGAAAAATTTAATTGGTAACTTACATAGCCGAGAGGTTTTCATTTAACGAAAGCCCCTCGGCTTTTTCTATTTCTGGAGGTGATTTTATCCATTGAGAACTAACCGACCCTATGTGCAGATTGACCCAGATGTGCTTGAACGGGTACGGCAGATTGATTTGTTGTCCTATCTGCGTGAGTTTGAGCCGAGCAATCTCGTTAGGTGTATTGCAATTCACAGAACGATAGAATTGCGATACACCTATTTTATATTTCAAGAGAAAAAAAGGAGGCTCATGATGAAAGAGATGGAAGCAAAGACAGAAAACAGATATGAGTACAGAAAACCACAGGAAAAGAGGAAACAGATGATAGCACCGGATTTATTTGAATTTGCATATGTACCGGATTGGTACGGACATTTAGGGGAATTGGAGAGGTTGGCTCTGCCAGAGTCTTGGAAATTCCGAAAGCCGAGCCGGTAAACAAAAAAATACAGACACACCCATTTTAGAACGGTACATACATACAATTTTTGGCAAGCAGGTTATTGATTTTAATTCAGAAAGTGATCCCAGAAAGGCAGACAGTATTTTTCATTTGGAGAATGAATGTGTCTGCTTCCATACAGGATTATACACACGACAGTACAAGGGAATTTATGGTTATTTTGAAAGAAACAATTTTCGGATTCTTTAAGAGATTGGTATTTTAGAGGTTTTTGTGATGAGATGTCTCCGAAGTTAAGATACATCGAGCCATTACCACAAAAGCCCATCTATCATATGGCGTAGAGTGGCATTAACTTTAATCCAGAGTGGCCTATAAGAGTAAACGTAAATCACATATGGGGGGATGAAGAGAACCTGGAACGTATTCCAGCTAAAATTCGGAAAGCCAAGAATCTGCCGCTTTTGTTTGAAACAGCATTAGAGCTTGGAAGAAGGAAGGCTGTAATAGAGCCAGGGCTTGTGGTCCCGCAGGAATATCAGGGGAGAGTGCAGTATCTTCTTCCGGTTTATCTGACGAATATGCAGAGACCTGACCTTGCCATGACTCTGACGGTTATGGATGAGTGAAGAAGAACCGTTATTAAGTTATGAGAATCAGGTCAATTATTACACAAATTATATCAGTGAAAATCCTCTCTATGAATATGCAGGAACTTATGCGGATGAAGGTATTTCGGGAACCAACACCAAAAAGAGAGATGAGTTCAATCGTATGATTGCTGATTGCAGGGAGGAAAAAATTGACATGATCATTACCAAGTCCATTTCCCGATTCGCAAGAAATACGCTGGACTGCCTGAATTATGTGCGAGAGTTGAAGGACTTGAGGATAGGGATTGTTTTTGAAAAGGAAAATATCAATACTCTCGATGCAAAGGGCGAAGTGCTGCTTACCATTCTTTCTTCACTGACACAGGACGAGAGCCGATCTATTTCAGAAAACTGCACATGGGGAATCCGCAGAAGGTTTGAAACCGGAAAGAACAAAATGAGTACAAAGCGTTTTCTTGGCTACGACACGGACGAGAATGGCAAGCTGGTAATTAACAGAATGCAGGAACCGATTGTGGTGCGATTGTATCAGGAATTTTTGGATGGAAAAACAACGGATTACATCAAGAGGATTTTTGAAAAAGAGGGAGTTCGGAACTGGGATGGCGGTACGAAGTGGCAGGCTACAACCTTAATGAGTATGTTGGAGAATGAAAAAAATAAAGGTGATGCATGGCTGCAGAAAAGCTATACAGTGGACTTCCTTACTAAGAAGCGGACGCAGAACAAAGGGGAAATCCAGATGTTTTATGTGGAGGATGACCATGATGCCATCATATCAAAGCGGATTTGGGAATGTGTACAGCTTGAAATCAAACTCAGGAAAAAGTACCTGGAGGAGCATGGGACAAACTCCTATTCCCACCGGCCGGAAAGCAATCCATTTGCATCCAAGATTATTTGCGGAGACTGCAATAAGGTATTTGCACGAAAAGGCTGGCGGAGCAGCACGGGTGTTGACCGTAAGGTATGGCAATGCAGTGAACGGTACAAGGTCAAAGGAGTCATGGGATGTGTCAACCGCCATGTGGAGGAAGAAACGCTGATAAAGGCTTATCTGATGGCTTGGAACGCATTGGTGGAGAACCGAGAGGATTTCATGGAGCAGTGGACAGAACAGCTGCAGAGCGAGAACCTATTGGAAGGTTATCGGGCAGAGAAGTTCATAGAATACACCGATGGAGCAGAACCTCTGACAGAGATGGATACGGACTTCATGCTGAAAACACTGGACCACATCAAGGTTTTTGAGGATGGAACATTGTTGGTGGTGTTCCTGGACGGAACGGAGATTGAATGTAAAAATGAAGAAGAGTAAGAAAAGATGCCGATTGGGAGTTACGATTCCTGATAGGCTTTTTTCTTGTTCTTTTGAAGATGGTAAAATGTAGGTGGATGTGGTAAAATAGAGAACGAAATGAGATTTGTTTTTGGAAAAAAGGATAATTATTTTGATGCAAATAGAGATTGTGAAATATTAGCAAGAGAGGAATTTTAATGGAAGAAAACATGATTCCTATGGTAACACCAAAGGAAATAAGTGAAAAAATAAATCAATTCTGTGAGACGGTTAGTACAGAAACAAAGCCTGTTTATATTGATGTTGTGCCATACGATAAAGGAGTGGCGGGGAAATGTTTTCAAAATGTCAATAGCTACATAGAGGAGCATGGTGGTAAACGAATTGTTGGATGGAATATCTGTAGATGTAAAAATATCTTTTTACAAGCAGAATCGCATGCAATCGTAGAAACAGAGGATAAGAAATGGATAGATGTTTCACCTCATGGCGGGTGTGCAAAAATTCTATTTTTAAAAGATGAAACGGTTCAAGGATTAGAACATCCTGTAAAAAGTAAGTATCAAGTATTGACTGATTCTGGATTAGCGCAAGAATTTATAGAGCTGAGAAAACAGATTGAAAATATGCAATTTTCAAGTGAAGAAGGATTCTATTTGAGCCAGGAAATAATAAATAGGTATGCTTATTTTATGAAGAAGTTTTCAGAAACAAGAGGGAAAAATGAGTTTTGCTCTTGCGGATCGAACCTAAAATATAAAAATTGCTGCGGAAAAGAAGAGTGATAGAAGGGGTTGGGATTTTTGCTATATGATATTACAAATCCGGATGCTTCGTATGATTGGTTATATTCGGTTTTAAATATAAAAAAAGGAGACTTGATTTCCGACTATATATTAGAATGTAACAAAGATTTTGATACATTCTTTGAAAGGCATTTAAGTGAAGTGGAATGCATGGATATTAACCAGCTAGAAATAGTTGTATTTCATGTAACAACTAATGGAGATGGATGTGCCGAGATAAAGAAAAACGGACTCAGAGATTTGAAAAAGGTCCTTCAAGAGAAAACAGAATTAAATTCATTTTTATGCGAGAGAGGAATTCGATTTGATATTCCTTCCAAAATGATGTATGTCAATGACAAGGCTTTTGATATAGATTACACGAAATATACGGACTTGGACAGGGGAGCAAAACACGAAGAGGCTTTGCATAAAATAGGACATAAGATATTTTATGACTTTCAAGTAAATGGTTTTCTGTTTAGTCGTGATATATATGATTATGGAACAATTCATAAGGCACCAGAGTTTTTGCTTACCTTATCTGGATTTGGAAAAGAAACAGCCAAAGTAGATGATGACTGGGAGAAAGTTAGTGAGCCGTATGTGATTAAGTATAAAGCAAAGATTGTAGATTTTGAATATTACACATTTTATGAGAGTCAAGAGGAATACTTGCAAGATTATCATAATAAGTGGATAGGGTTAAAAAAACTATTACTGCAGAGAGCGGTTGATAGTACCTTTTCAGAGTTGTCATTGGATATTTATGCTTATATGAAACCAGGAAGGATTATCGGCCCAGAAAGAATAATAGATTGTGTCCCTGCGGAAAAATGGCAGGAAAGCATATCAAAGTATTACAAATAGAAAAAGGCTACGTTTTTTGGTGGGGTAAAGGCTATCCCCCTAAGTGGGGTATAAACATTTTGGCAAAAGGAGATAGTTTTGCTATTTAGTATAAGAAGTAACTTTCACCGCATGTAGAAAGTATTTGCCTCCTCGAGCGGGTGAGCAACTGAAAAATATTGATATGAACTAAGTAGATTTACAGGATATCATAAAAGTAGAGGCTTCATTTAATAATGAGTGAGGCTTCTTTTAGTTTTGCTTATAAGTTTGAAGTGTTGGAAATTTATCTAAATTTATAGACATTTTCTTATCGTAAAGCTATAATATTAAAATCATAGAGAAAAGGTAGGCATTGATTTTAGAAAGTGATACAAATGAAAAAGCTAAAAAGGAGATTCATTGTTCCGGCAGTGGTATTTATATTGGGCATGTGTGCGTTAATCGGCGCTATATATGTAGTCGGCGATGGTCAGGAGCAGCAGAACAGGACAAAAGCGAAGCTCAATGCGATGACATATGCGGAGCGTATAAAAGGCGAGCTTATGGAGGGAATAGGAGTTACCGATACCTTAAAGCAGGTTGTCATAAGTGGTGATGGAAATATTAATAGATTTTATGATGTTGCAGCAAATATGATGGACGATTCGATTCAGAGTATACAGATAGCACCGAATGGAGTTGTGACTGAAATATATCCAGAGGATAGGAATGAATCCGGTAAGATTGATCTGATAAATGATAGTGACAGGGGAGAGATTTCGCGCTATGCGAGGGATAATGACACTGTAATTATGCAGGGACCATTGGAGCTGAAGCAGGGCGGATATGGTATAGCAGTGCGCAATCCGGTTTATTTGGAGAATGAAAATGGTCAGAAGAGCTTTTGGGGCTTCACAATTGTTATACTGAAGGTTCCGGAAATTTTTTCTGATTCTGTAGAGGCTCTTTCCAATTTTGGATATAAGTACAGTCTGCAGAAGAGTGCTTCGCCGTGGGATGCTACCTATGTGTGGGTTTACGGTTCAAAGAAAGAGTTGAACGATCCGGTGATATATGACTTTGACGTGTATGGAGATAAGTGGAGGCTTGAGATTTTACCCAAGAGTGGGTTTTACAATAATAGATATCTGCTATATATGTTCATCGGAGGTGGAGTTATTGTCCTGCTTTTGGCAGGGCTTACAGCAGCGTTGATTTCAATCAATGAGAACAGGAAGAATTTCAAGAGACTTGCTGTGACTGATGCACTGACCGGTATCTACAACAGGCACGGCTTTGATGAGCAGGTTGAGCAATATATGAGAAAGAATCCGCAAAAGCATTGTGTTGTGGCAATGCTTGATATTGACGATTTCAAGCTGGTCAACGATATGTATGGACATGCGGCAGGTGATGGTGCACTTAAGAAGCTTGCAGAGAGCATGAAGCAATATTTTTCAAAGGATGTCATACTCGGCAGAAACGGGGGCGATGAGTTTAGCATTTTCATGCCGGATTGCACAGTAATGGAGGTTAAGCCGTCCCTTAAGAAGTTTACAGAGGAGACTAGGAAATTTTATGGTAAAGGTGAAGAACATACCTTTACCATTTCACTGGGGTTTGCGGAGTCCCCTGTTTTTGCTGATAACCGTTCACAGCTCATGCGGTGTGCGGACATGGCACTTTATGAGGTGAAAATGCGTGGGAAGAACGGCTGCATGGCATATCGTGAGGGTAAGCATGTAAAGAGCCGCGCAAAGCTTGGTTTTGCAGTGAAGGATATTATTGACAATATGCCGGGTGCTTTCATTGTTTACAGGGCAGATAAAGAAAATGATGAGATCCTGCTTGCAAACAATGAGCTGCTTAGACTTACAGGCTGTAAAAACATGGATGAGCTGCTTGCATATACAGGTAAGAGCTTCCGCAATCTGATACGCCGGGATGAACTGGAAAGCTGTCAAAAAAGCATATGGTCGCAGATTGACGGAGGAAACGTAAATGATTATAGTTTCTTTCATATGAGAAAGGCGGATGGCACATATATTTCAGTGCTCGACCATGGCAGGATAGTGGATTTAGTGCACAATGGCAGAGTATTTTATGTAATGATTATGGACTTAAAGTCACTGCAGAGGCACTATGGAGACTGCCTGGAATTGGTGGAAAAGTAGAAAAAAGCAGATTGTGAACACATACGTTCACAATCTGCTTTTTTAATAGTGCATACACAATTTATTTATCCGAATAAATCACATTTCCACCGCATACGGTGTACTTAACCTTACCGGTCAGTTCCATACCGGTGAAAGGTGTGTTTGATGATTTTGATGCATATTCGCATGGTACCCATTTTTCGTCAGGATCAAAGATGACAAAATCTGCAGCAGCACCCTCTGAGATAGTACCGTAAGGCATGTGGTACAGTCTGGCAGGGTTGATAGTCATCTTTTCCAAAAGCTCAAGCATGCTTAGATGGCCCGGTTTGACAAGGCTTGTGATACCAAGAGCAAGAGATGTCTCAAGACCGATGATACCGCTTGGAGCTTCGGTTACAGGCTTTGATTTTTCCTCGGTGCTGTGAGGCGCATGATCTGTTGCGATAAGGTCTATTGTGCCATCGATAAGTCCATCTATAATCTTTTGACGGTCTGCTTCAGTGCGAAGAGGCGGATTCATCTTGGCAAGGGTGCCGTGCTCTAAGACAGCATCCTCAGTCAGCGTGAAGTGATGTGGAGTGGCCTCGGCATGGAGCCTTGCACCAAGCTTTTTGTAGGTGCGGACTATATCAACAGATACACCGGAGCTGATGTGCTGTATTACAACATCAGCATCACTGCGCAGCGCAAGCAGACAGTCTCTTGCGACAAGGGCTTCCTCAGCGATGGATGGTGAGCCGTAGATACCGAGAGCGTCAGATACTTTTCCGTGGTTGATGCCGTTGTTTTTGATAAATGCAGGGTCCTCCTCATGGAGACTTATCGGCATATCCAGCTTTGCAGCATTTTGCATGGCTCTGTAGCAGAAAGCAGCATTTGTAAGCGGGATGCCGTCATCGGTAAAGCCACATGCTCCGGCTTCCTTTAAAGCTGCCATGTCAACCTCATCCTGTCCTTTGAGGGAGTGCGATATTGCAGCGGCCTGATACATACGGATTTTTTCCTGCTTTCCACGTGTGAGGTTGTCCTTTAGAGTATCCACATTGTCCACTGTAGGCTTTGTGTTTGCCATGCATACAACAGTTGTGAAGCCACCCTTTGCGGCAGCCAGGGAACCTGTGTGGATATCCTCCTTGTATGTGAAGCCCGGATCACGGAAATGCACATGTGTGTCGATAAGTCCCGGTCCGACAATCATTCCGGATGCATCTATTATTTCTTCTTTTTCAGTTGCAGCAGCGTCTGACGCACATGAGATGTCAGGTGCTATTTTTACTATTTTTCCATCTTTTACAAGTATATCCCTATGTTCGTAGAGACCTGATGCAGGGTCTGCTACAATGCCGTTTTTTATTATCATGATAATCCTCCTGTAGATTGTACTTATTTTCTGATATATCCTAGTATAACAGGTTTAAACAAACTACACCATATCACTTGCATATTTTACCGGTAGTACAAGAAAATAAAATTGAAAATATATAGGGGATAAAAGTATATTGACAGCCTGTATATAACTGTATATACTGTGTATATAACAGGCGGGTCAAAAAACGCAAAATGAATAAATCGCAAGTGAATAAATGGCTAAGTAAAAAATGCCATTTGCATACAAAGGAGTAGCTTATGAATAATGCACTGATAGTCAGAAATGTCAGTAAAACATTTGACAAATTCAAGCTGGACAATATTTCATTTGAAGTGCCGGGTGGAAGCATTGTAGGTGTGATAGGAAAGAACGGCTGTGGCAAGTCAACACTTCTTTCTGTTCTTATGGGGATGAAAGAGTCTGATTCGACAGACACCGGTATTGTGATAGGCGGTGCGTGTCTGCAGAAGGATGAGAAGGAATACAAGAAGAAAATAGCTTATGTATTTAGTGAATTGCCGTTTATGGAAAAAATATCTGCTGTCTCGATAGGAAAATATTACGGCAGATATTACGACGGATTTAATCAGAAAAAATATGAGGCTCTTCTTAAGCAGTATGGTCTTATCGATTTTCCGGGCGTACCTCTTAGAATTTCTAAAAGTAAAAAGGATATTATGAATGCCTCGGATTTTTCACAGGGGCAGAAGATACTGCTGCAGCTTGCATTTGCACAGAGCTATGATGCGCAGGTGTACTTTTTTGATGAACCTACGGGAAATCTGGATGTTGAATTTCGTGATAAATTTTATGAAACCATAAGGGAGCTTGCAGCAGATGAAAATAAATGCATAATTTATGCAACACATCTGGTCGAGGAGCTTGAGCATTTCGCAGATTATATTTTATGGCTGCAAAAGAAAGACAATACCACAAGCAAATTCTATTACGGTTCGCTGGATGAGCTTAGGGATTCCTACAGGCTTGTTTCCGGGGACAAGACACTGCTTGAGAGGATACCGAAGGAGCTTGTAGTCGGAGGGCGTTTAAGCGAAAGCTCGAATGAATTGCTGATAAGATATGATGAAACAAAAATAACCGCAAAAATTAATCATGAAATCAGGCAGCATATGAGATATGCAGAGCTCAAAGAAATCATGTACTACGTACAGAAGAAAGAGATAATAAAAGAAAGTGGTGATGAGCAATGATCAGGGATTATTTTGAGAGAAAAAAGATATGGTTATCCAGTTCACCAGGGCATATCGGTTTGGCATTTATCGTATTACTTGTGACAACACTGTGCGGCATGTTGGGGTTTATATTTGCCGGATTTCTGTTTATGCTATCCATTGCAGTATTTAGAAGCCTCGAGATAAATGAGCTTTTACCCTTTTCAAAGAAGGAAAGAAAAACAAGATTTTTGACAGAGGTGATGCTTGATTTACTGTGTTTAAGTGTTCCTCTTCTTATAAATACTGCGTTTATTGTGATAAGGCACAGAAAGCTGGAGCTTTTTTCACATCCGCTTTATGTGGCGGTATGTTTTATTTCATATATCATAATTCTTGCACACTTTTCGATAAATGATATCTTTTGGAAAGCGGCAGAAGACAGCAGAAATTTAGAAAAGTGTTTAGCTGACGCGAGTGTTTCAAAGTCTGTAAAAATATATGAGACTTTTATTGCGTTGGTAAAAATTGTTATAGACACAGGGTTGTTTGTCTGCTTAATGACTATTGTTACAAATGGCAGCTTTTCTGATTTTGCAGGAATAGACAATGAGTTCTATAAGCTTGGATGTATATCAGGGATTTTGTCAGGTACTATACTTGTGATAGACATGGTAAGAACTACTGGAGGCAGAAATGAATATTTCCATACAGTCTAAGGGCGGAACACCCATTTATGAGCAGATTGCCACGCAGATAAAGGAGGCAATACTTGCCGGAAAATTGAATAAGGATGATGCGCTTCCATCGATAAGGGCGCTTTCAGCGGACATTAAGGTCAGCGTCATTACCACGAAAAAAGCATATGAGGAGCTGGAAAAGGAGAAAATGATATATTCGGTGCCTGGAAAGGGCTTTTTCGTGGACAATCCGGATATGGCATATCTCGAGGAAAAACGTACTTTAAGTGTGGAGGAGGAGCTTGCCGCGGTTATAGAAAAGGCAAAGGCGGCAGAGCTTGATGAAGCAGAGTTTATTGATATGGTGAGGATACTTTGGGAGGAGGAAACATGCTAGAGGTTCAAAATTTATCTTACAGTACGAAAACCTTTTCTATGGAAAATGTCAGCTTTTCACTGGATGACGGATATCTCATGACACTTTTGGGAAGAAATGGCGTAGGAAAAACTACGCTTTTTGATTTAGTGTACGGACGTATTGAACCACTGAGTGGAAAGGTATTATGGAATGATATTGATGTCACCGGAATGAAAGCAATTGACATTCTGTATCATGATGAGGTGGCATATGTCGGTGGAAGAAGCTGGTGTATAGGCGGGATTAGGGCTGACGAAAATATCAGGCTGTTAAGCTGTCTTTACAGCAGATGGGATCAGAAGCATTTTGATGAAATGCTTGAAATGATGGAGTTCACCAAGGAAGAATATACGACAAAATTTGAGGAGCTTTCAACAGGAAAACAGATGCAGCTCCAACTGGCTTTTGCTCTGGCAAGGCACCCAAAGCTTCTGCTTTTGGATGAGCCTATGGCAAATCTGGACCCGGTCGTAAAAACGGACATCTGGGAGCTTTTGATCCGAACAATAGAAAAAGAAAACATAAGCATCATAATCAGCACGCATCTGGTTGAGGAGGTCAATGACATAACTGACTATATCGGATTGCTTGATAATGGCAGGCTTGTTAAATTCGGGGACAGGGAACAGATATTAAATGATGATTTAGGAAATAAAAATAAGAATCTCAGGGAATTACTGGAGGAAGAAAATGGATAAAGCGGAAGAAATTTTTGCAGAGGGCATAGAAGATAGAAATGTAAAAACAATAAGGCAGGCGAGAGTACTTTTTGTAATATGTCTTATGGCAGGCATGTTCATCATATTTGAAAGTGATGACATCTTTAAGTGGGCTGCAGTGTTGGCTGTTTATTTTTTTACAGATTCGTTTTATAAGAAATATCTGAGAGTGGAAGCAAATTTGGCTGATGATATGACCGGCAATGATATTTATCAGTTTATAGGGCAGCACGCACTTTCGGTGGATTGCTATTTCGGGATTATTTCAAAAAAAATACGCAAATACAGGATAATTTTTTTGGCAGAGTATTTTTTGTGTGCCATATTCTCAGATTCAAAGGGGTATGGGCTGATTATTGCCGTGTTGAGCGTTGTCGTAACGTATGCCACCGCATGGATAAAAAAGAAATATTTTATCTGCCGCCTGGTGGGAAAGCTAAAGCCTGTTGAAATGATATTAACTTTCACAGATAGTTTTTTAAACATATTTAAATTTCTTCTTATACTGTTGGTCAGCCTTTTGTTTTGCGTGGTGTTTCTGGGAGTAGCAGAGGACGCCGTGGAACGTGAAATGGTAAGCGGGCAGATACTTGAACGTTTTATAGGAATACCGGCCTTTTTTGTAATGGTTGTAACAGGCTTGATTGTACCATTGGCAGGATATGCTTTTTTTAAACCATCAGCCATATTAAATGCAGCCCTAAAAACTGCCATGGTCATAGGAATAGCGGGATTTATCTGTATACTGGCATCGGCAAGACTGTGGTATTATGAAATAAACTATACAACGCAGAAAATAACATTGGTTCATTTTAAGGAAAAACAGTATGATTTTTCAGATGTAGAAAGGTACATATGGAAAAGCGGTGATGATGATGAGACTGAAAAAACGCTTGTTTTGTATCTGAAGGATGAAACAGTGCTGGATTTATGCGATGATGGTGCATTTAGCAGTGAGCAGGGCAATTTTGAGAAAGCGCAAAGGCAGGCGTGGCCGCAATCATGATAGACTGTATATATGGACAATAGAAAATTTTATAGATATAATATGATTTAAAACAGCACCCAAAATTCAGCCCAAAAGCCGGAAAAATT
>OMBM01000255.1_pt1 | contig 34800 bp, 24 predicted proteins | sample 1644861 | NCBI WGS metagenome assembly OMBM01 (sample SAMEA103958165, study PRJEB25191) | human gut metagenome | biome: human-associated habitat [ENVO:00009003]; feature: intestine environment [ENVO:2100002]; material: feces | place: Germany | collected 2013/2015 | reverse complement strand
ATTATAATGAGTTCAGAATAAAACAAATTCTTTTGACAATAGTATTAATTATCTCTAATATGACAGGTAGAAATCAATAATCATTGGTTATTTATGAGCAATTTATTACTATCCAAAATAGGGCACGTTATATCCGAATTTCCTTTGGCTTTTAAACAAACGAAAGAAGTCAAATTATTCATGACATTGCTGGTAAAAAACGAAGAAGGGATGCTGGAAGAGAATTTACAGTTCCATAAAGCGATGGGAGTGGACGGGTTTATCATTACTGATAATAACTCCACAGACTCAACTCCGGACATTATCCGTAAATACAAACAAAAAGGGTGGATTAAAGAAGTGATAGAAGAAAAGGCTACCAACTATGAACAAAAGGACTGGGTAGACCGTATGATTTGGAAAGCCAAAACCATTTATAAGGCCGACTGGATTATCAATGCCGATGCCGACGAATTATGGTATGCCCCTACCGGCAATTTGAAAGATGAATTATATGCCACCAATGCCAATGTGCTGAATTGTGAAATGAGAAGTGTCTATCCTGAAGAAGAAAAACCCTTTTGGCAATGGGATAAGACTGTAAAAGCAGTAACCGAACCTGAAAAATATGACTTGTCACTCTATTCGCTGTTTGAGCGTCAGAACAAAAAAGTCATTCACCGGACTGCCGGTTACCTGCAAATTTCAATGGGAAACCATAAAGTAACCATGTTCCCACAAAACTCTGCCGACAGCCATATCCATGTATATCATTACAATATACGCGGCAAGCAGCAGTTTATGGAAAAGATGATAAATGGCGGCAAGCAACTGGAGCAACACAAGGGCAGACACGGAGGTCGCCACTGGCGCTACTTCTATCAGTTACATAAAGAAGGAAAACTAGAGGCTGAATATGAACGTGTTATCGGCAGTGCTTATTTTGAAGCACTTCGCAAAGACGGATTCATTATTCCGGATGTAACGATTCCTAATTTCTTTAAAAGATTAAAACCTGATATATAATGAAACATGCATTTCTGATTATCGCCCACAATGAATATCCGGTACTGGAGGTACTACTTTCCATGTTGGACGATGAACGTAATGACATTTATTTGCATATTGACAAACGGGCTACAGAACTGTTTCAGCAAATAAAAAAAGTCAAAATGCAGAAAGCCGGCTTTTATTTAATAGAAAATCCCATCAAAGTATATTGGGGTGATATCAGCCAAGTACAAGTAGAATATCTTCTCTTTGAAACGGCCTTATCACACGGTCCCTATGCTTATTATCATTTATTATCCGGAACGGATTTGCCCATAAAAAGCCAAGATTACATTCATGCTTTTTTCCAGCAGAATGCCGGTAAAGAATTTGTAGGCTTTTGGCAGGATGCCGCTCATCAGCGTGATTTGGAGCGCAAAGTATTCCGATACTATTTTTTTACAAAAAGGTTAAAAGATAAGGAACATCTGTTACATGGAATTACAGCATTAATCCGAAACCTCATATTAGCAGTACAGAAAATAAGCCATTATCGCAGAAAACAAACTTTTGAATTCAAAAAAGGAGGAAATTGGATAAGTATTACCGAAAACGCAGTCAAGTATCTATTACAATACAAAGAGATTGTATTAAATCGTATGAAATATACACTTTGCGCAGATGAAATATTCATTCAAACTATTTTATGGAACTCTCCTTTTCGAGAAAGAATGCATTGTACGAACAATGCCAATACCGGTAGTATGCGGGAAATTGACTGGGAGCATGGCAGCCCCTATATATGGCAAGACCATGATTATCAGACGCTTATTAACTCTAATAAAATATTTGCACGGAAATTCAATTCAAACCAGATGGGAGTTGTCTACAAGATTCAAAAATTATATTTAAAACAAGTTCCCAAATGAATATACTATTTTATACTACCAATGAAGTTGCGCCACAATACGGAGGTGTTGAAAGAGTTACTGCTAATATTGCAAATGCATTAACTACTTTTTATAATGTGAACTGTTACTCTGCCTATAAATACAACATTGACAAATCCTTTATTAAACAGCAATTCGTTAATACAATTAAAATCAATTCTTATCACAATCTCAATAATTTAATCCAATTTATAGAACAAAATAAAATTGACGTCATTATTAATCAAGGAGAGCATAAGTTAACTAAGAGTTTAAGACTTGCTTTAAACCAGTCTCAAAACAAAAAATGCAAGCTAATGTTTGCACTCCACGTAAGTCCTGCCACGGAAATTAATTTCATCACCTTAGATAATCCTAAAAAAGAACTAAAAGAAGGAAAGAACATTAGGAAAAACATCAGCAAATTTTTATCCTTTCCATATCAAAAGATAAGAAAAATAATAAAACTACCTATTTTATATAGAGAGTCATATCATTTTGCCGATAAGGTTATCTTATTATCTTCTCATTTCAAAAAGCCGTTTCTAGAATACTCTCATTTAAAAGATGATAGTAAAATAAGAATAATCCATAATGCTCTTTCATTCCACTCTTTCTATGATTTAGCCAACTATAATCACAAAAAGAAAGAAGTACTTATTGTATCCAGACTGGAAGAAGAACCTAAAAGAATTTCTCTGGCTTTAAAGATTTGGAAGGAAATTGAAACAGACCATACTCTATCGGAATGGAAGCTAAAAATAGTAGGACATGGGAAAATGGAAAGCTGGTACAAAAGTCTAGTCATACATTATGGCTTACAACGTGTCTTTTTTGAAGGGACAAAAAATCCGGAACCTTATTATAATGAAGCTTCTATTTTTATGATGACCTCATCTTTTGAAGGATGGGGGCTGACATTAACCGAGGCACAACAATATGGTTGCGTTCCTTTAGCTTTTCATAGTTTTGCTTCATTGACAGACATAATAACAGATAAAGTCAATGGGTTTGCTATCCCCAATGATGATATATCACTATATATTAAACAGATGAAGCTATTGATGACAGATGAAAAGCTACGTAAATCAATGTCTGCCAACGCTATTGAAAGTAGCAAGCAATTTTCCATCGAAATTATCATAAAGAAATGGATGGAAGTGATCAATGAATAATACTTTTATTTTTATCATACCAAATCAAAATTCTAATAATTCCATGCTCTCTTATATGCAATTACAAGATAATCAGCGCTATCCAAAATAAAATTTCATACCGTCTTAACATTATCCCCCCCCTTCAAAAAATCCTGGCTTCCTTTAGGATTCACCTGAAAAATCAAGGGGAGAACCTTTGTTCTTAAAGTATCATTTTATTCTTTGGATAACATCCGAAAGTATTCTTAATATATCAGCTCACTAGAAAGTTCGGAACATTTATACCCTCATGCCCTCACTACATATATAACAAGTTAATTATAAGATATTTATGTAGTGATGATAAAAAAAATTGCTCTCACTTATACCCTCATGCCCTCACTACATTTTAAAACAGAATTTCTCATAACCTACTTACTGTCAGTTATATATTCTTTCCTGTAAGCTGCTCCGACTTGATATAAAGTATGGCATTTTCAGACTTTTTCCTTGCAAAAGTGCAATAAAGAGTGTGTACTTTCACAGAATGACGGATAACGAAGGCATGGCAACGGTGAAAAAGATCAAAACGTTTAAAAGAATTCATTATCTTTCCTTCAAAATAAGACAATCAATAATACAGGCTATCTATAAATTCTTCCAATAAATAAGGGAATGAATGGATGTGTATAGCAGTCAGCCCTATTGCATAAGCTTTTTCTATCTCCAGATTAAACCTTTTTATATGCATCTATTCTATCTCCATAGCCTTTGGAGTTATCTCCATAAGCTTTGGAGTTATCTCCCAAGACTATGGAGTTAACTCCAAAGGCTTGCGGAGATAGAACAAACAGGAAGAAAACCCTTAACCATACAGCAAGAAATGTTTAGGGATGCGGATAAGATATTTTAAGGATGAATCTGATTTTAAAACCACACAATTCCTTACGGATGAAAAAACTCCCCAATGTCCTTCTTTAAAAAAGTGAAACAATATATGACAGGAAGATATACATCTGACTATACATACAGGACAGAAATATGAAGTGAGAGCATATATGCACCCAAACTTTTTATGAAAATACAGGCACTCTTGAGAAATCGCAAGCGGCTGCATAAATGAAATTAAGAGAACAACCTAAAATTCCTGAAAAACGTAGTAAAGGCCGCCCTTTTATTAAATCTTCCCAAAGCCATAGATACCCCCCACAAACCACATATATTATAATGTTTATGCAATGAAATACGAAGGATGGTATGGATATAGCATTGCAATGCACTAATCAGCTCCGGATCATCCACATAATCGGAAAACATATTCCTCATCCATCTCAAGAAAAGAATAGTAGCGTGCAATTTATCTTTGTCATGACCGGCAGAGTTACTGATGTTTGCACCTTCAACATTCCTCCAACATACAGGCTGCCCCGGCAAAGAAATAACACCCCCCGCATGACGGGCAAAAGCAGCCCACGTAGCATCATCCGAACACCAAGCCATAGGAAAATGAACAAAACCACCTGCCGACTGCCATATCTCCCGACTGAACACGTACTCTACGGCAGCCGAATCTATCTTTCCCTGTAACTTATCTAGCAGCAGCCGGTAACAAGACACACTTCCTTCTTCCAAAGGACGATTGGCACGTATCCGCTTGTTTTCACCATCAATGACAGCTAATGGAAAACGAAAGAAATATCCTCGCTGATGGTGTGGGCGCGACAAAGCCTCCATGACACGTTCCACACCATCAGCCGGCATCAAATCATCATCCGAGAAAAGCCAGATAAACGGCTCTGCAGACAGCTGGATACACCTCTCCCAATGGGCCACCAAATCTTTGCCCCCCATATTTTCGCTAAAGCGATGATACACCAGATTTACCTTATTCTGATAAGATTCCACAATCTTATCCAATCTTTCAGGACTTGCATCATCACCTATATATAACACGAACTCATCTTTATGGGCCTGAACTGCAATTGAGTCGAGCGTTTCCTTAAGGAAACGCCCCTTGTAGGCGGGAATAACAATTGCCAATTTCTTTATTTGCTCCACTTTACAAAGACTGCATATCGTTCAACTTCTTGTAATATCCATTCAAGGCTATCAGTTCATCGTGAGTTCCTCTTTCTACAATGTCGCCTTCATAAAGTACACAAATTTCATCGGCATTCTTAATGGTACTCAATCTATGTGCGATAGCGATAGTAGTACGCGATTTCATCAAACGCTCCAACGCTTCCTGAACCAAACGCTCGGACTCTGTGTCAAGAGCCGAAGTAGCCTCATCTAATATAAGGATAGGAGGATTTTTCAAAATTGCACGGGCTATACTGACACGCTGACGCTGACCACCGGACAAACGCCCTCCACGATCACCAATCATCGTGTCATATCCTTTTTCCGTTTCCATAATGAAATCATGTGCATTCGCTATCTTGGCAGCTTCTATTACTTGCTCCATAGTGGCATTCTCTACACCAAAAGTAATATTGTTATAGAAGGTGTCATTAAACAGAATAGCTTCCTGATTTACATTACCAATCAGAGAACGTAAACTGTGGATGGATACATCTTTCACATTCTTGCCGTCAATCAGCAATGCACCCTCCGATACATCGTGATAACGCGGTACCAAGTCCACTAAAGTAGACTTTCCGGAACCGGACTGACCCACCAGTGCAATCGTTTTTCCTTTAGGAACAGTCAGATTGATATGGTTCAAGACCGGACGCCCTTCTACATAGCTGAAACTTACATTTTTAAACTCTAACTTATCTGTGAAAGCGTCCAATGGCAAAGGCTGCTCCGGCTCTACGATATGATTTTCCGCTTTCAATATCATATCAATTCGCTCCATACTGGCCAATCCCTGCGGAATATTATAAAATGCTCTTGAAAATTCTTTCAAAGGATTGATGATACTATAAAGGATAATCAGATAAAATATGAAAGTAGCCGCATCCATCGGAGCATAGTTTGTATTTAAGATTAAAGCACCGCCAAACAACAGCACGGTCACAATCACACAAGTGCCTAAAAACTCACTCATGGGGTGGGCTGAACTTTGCCGGATAATCATCTCGTTCATTGCATCGCGGAAGTCATTGTTTGTTTTAGAGAACCGGGCAGACATTTTGCTTTCGGCTATAAACGCTTTGATAACCCTTAAACCTCCTAATGTTTCATCCAATTGGGACATAATATCTCCCCATTGCGCCTGTGCTGTAGAGGACTGTCTTTTCAGCTTCCGGCTGACAACCCCCATTATCCAACCTGTCAGAGGTAAAATAAAGATAACAAAAAGCGTCATTTGCCAACTTACCGAAAACAGAGTGACAAAACAAACCAAAAGAGCGATAGGATTACGGATAAGCATATCGATGGAACTGGTCAACGAGTTCTCCACCACCGTAACATCCGCACTCATACGGGCTATGATATCTCCTTTACGTTCTTCTGAGAAAAAACTCAAAGGAAGACTTAACACTTTATTATAAACCTGAATACGGATATCCCGGACAATACCTGTACGCAAAGGTACCATGACAGCCGCAGAAGCAAAATAACCGGCAGTTTTCAACATAGTCATAAAGATAAGTATTCCTCCCATCATGGCAAGTGTATAGAACGCACCATTTGTCGCCACAAAATTGCTCACAAAGTAATAGGCATTATTTATGAGTACATCCTTATCCAAATTATGAATATCCATAGGAATGTACTCATAAGACTTGGTATCAATTTTGAACAGAATGTTCAAAATTGGCACAATCGCCATGAACGAAAACACATTAAGCCATTGCGACAGAAAGTTCAGTATCAATGCCCATGTCAAATATTTGCGGTATGGAAGAATATACCGCTTCAACAAACTAAAGAACTGTTTCAGCATAATTATCAATTATATATAATGCCGCAAAGGTAACAAAAAAGAAATAATCACCCAAGATTACCCCACTTTATCCCCTAATATTTGTTCATACACGGCAAGCCTTCTTTCCTGCATCTGTCCGGGGTTATATACTTGCCGCAAACTGTCTTCCGCATGGGTAACCAACTGTCTCTGCAACTGCGGATTACTTGACAAGGCTATGACAGCTTCTGCAAATCCGGCAGGGTCATCAACAATCAAGCAATCTTCACCATCCTTAAAATCAATGCCTTCCACACCCTTTGCCGTCGTTACAAAAGGAACTTTTGACAATACAGCATCTAATATTTTCATACGCATACCACTACCGATACGTATTGGAACAACAGCAACACTGCCTTTTAAAAAAGAGCCCAGATCTTCCACATAGCCTGCCAGCTTCAATTCCGGGTATTCGGACTGCAAACGATTGATACACTCTCCACGCCATTTACCAATTACTTGCAATGTAAACGAAAAATGACGTTTACGCAGATGCGGAATCACTTCGTGACAGAACCATGCCACGGCATCCAGATTGGGAAAATGATCCTCACTTCCCACAAAAGTCAGGCGTCCGCTTTGGACCGGAACAAAAGGCTGTTCCAGCCTGTCACCCACTTGCACCACAGCCGGAGAAGTGTAGATATGGTCTTTCCGTCCTATGAAGTCCTCCATAATTTTACGGTCTACTTCAGTCAGAACAATAACATCTTTATATTTCAATAATGCACTGCGCTCAAAATCCTTTGCTATATGAAACAACATCCTGTCACCGGCAGTCTGTTCCCTGAACAAAGTAATCTCCTTTTCATTACGGATGTAGCGGAGTTCATGATGCACAAAAATAGTCTGTACATTTTCAGGCAACAAGAATCCCAATGACAACAGTTCATAAAACTCTACTTGAATAATATCAAAACCTGAATGAGCCACCTGAGAAACATACTCCACATACCCCTGGTCTAGCGGCTGGAAACAAGAGCTGAACAAAGTACTCTTTCCCCGTACTAAATCCACAACTTCGCCCGTTTCATCCGTCCATATCTGTTGCCGGTTCATTTTACGGGTTACAGACGCATGTATCTTTTGCAGCCATTTATAATAAAAAGGATGTTTAATTTTGGGTAATCTGACAGTTTTAGTTTTAGGAGTATAAATAAAGAAATCCACATTATCCCAAATTTTCTTCAATGACTCTACATCTTGCATACGTCTCCCTGTTTCAGGATAAAGCAATACAGATACGGCCATCTTATGACGCAGATATTCCACCATATTAAAGAAAGCTTGATTACCGCCCGAATCCAGCGGATAAGGAATGTACGGAATAATAAAAAGAATTTTCTTTCTCACTTCCAGCTAGTAGTCGATCCAAAAGATTGGAGTAATTGTTTTTTCTCACGCGTACTATATGTCTAAACTTAATATTTTCATTCTTACAGCAATCTGTAATATGGTTCCATATTCTGCTTCTCGAATTAGGGGATTTGGTTCTCGTTGAAGAATCTAATGACGCCGTATCTACGGTATGTTTTCCGTTCTTGACAAGCAATTCCATTGCGTCAACCCAGTCGCTGCTGTTATCAAAAAAACGAATCTGTGTGGGTGAAATTTCAGATACAATATTTTTTAAATCATTTTCTATATTTCTCCATTTTTGGTCTTCATCCATGTTATCCAGTATAAATGTTGTCGAAATAAGTATCAGCAACAGCAGAATCATATACTGATATAAATCCACCGGTGCTTTTATGGTTGTATACACAAGATATCCTATAGCAATAAAAACTGTAATGTAGGACACAATACGTTTAAGCCACATAACCATATATGCCTGCATCCTTTCATTATTATTGGAAATCAAATATTTTATAGATTATATTCAAAAAGCTATACAATAGGAATCCTATATAACCTTATTTTTATAGATCAACAATATACAATCTTTCACTGTGAATATACTATGCTCAACTTGAGATTTCGTTTTTTCATTTCTATTTCATGTATTTCTCTGCAAAGTCATAACTCCCATTACCTCGACTCGTATAGCTACTCGCTTTAGAACTAAAGCCAAAAGCATACCATAAGCAACGGCGACAAAACCGCTTATCTTATCATCTACGTTATAGGAGCAAGCCAATACACAAACTATAGAAGCAATCCCAAAGATCTCAATTCAACTACCCTAACTAAAGCATCTTTGCTACATTCCCATGTGTTATCTACCGCCAACCACATGGAGGGATACAAGATTTCAAGCAATGAAGCTATAAGGGTCACACCTCTACAATTCAAATATATACTATATAGGCTTCGTTTTCAAGGCTAATAGGCAAAATCGGACATATATACATCCAAGTGTCCGTGTTAATCATCTATACTTTAAGGCAGAGGTGATTATAAAATGAAGTTTACTTTCAAACAATTCCATCGTCAGGATTCCGATGATATCTGGGAAGACATCCCAGAGAAGCGTCCTCTTACCCTCATCATCTTCGATCTGCTGCTCTCCCCTACATACCGCTTACCGAGGACCGTAAACACAGTCCGGATCTATAAAGACTGGAACTGCTTCTCGGTTTGCCCTCGGTGCAAGAAAGTCATCGAATATGAATACCAGTCTTACTGCGGCAGTTGCGGGCAATTCCTCGATTAGTCAAAACTCGATGATGCGGAAGAAGAATTCATCGGGTGGAGCGGCGTTGAAGATGATAGCTGATTTTCCCCTTGCACCACGTCATCATGGTGTATGCTGCCAGCACACCGATCCAACTGCCCATCGTATTACCGAACACATCATCGCACTCTGCGATGCCAAGTCCCGTAATATACTGGGTTGTTTCAATTGCTACAGACATAACGAAGGGAATCAGCAACACCCATTTCTTCTGAAACGACCTATATAGCCCCGTTCCAAGCGGAATGAACAGCCAGATGTTATTGATGACCCCCACTCTCACAGATTGCTCTTTCAAGAACTTCCCAGCATAGGAAAAGAGGACAAAGTTCGTCTTTGCTTCCCCTGTCTCGCGGAACATCAGTGTTTCATAAAGGATGAAAGCCACATAAACGATCGTCAGTACTACGCTTAAACTCTTCGGAAGAACAATCATCAGCAAACAGACAACGCAGCCAAAAACAACCACCATGCATGGTAAGCCATTCAGAAGGTTGTCCACACACAGCATAGCGTTGCCGTTTCTGTCAAGCAGAAGATTCACCTTTCCGCTGCGCTTGATGCCATACTGTCCTTTAGACAATGCCTTTGGGTTGACATTCGCATCAAAATACATATCCATGTCTGCTGTGCCATCTCTATAATAAGTGCGTTTGAGGATAGTATAGCCCGCATTGGTAGGGGCGGGGTTACCATCTGCGTCAAGATAGGTGATCTGGCTGATGTATCCTTGCTCGTTGCGCTGGTATAACTCGCCATACTGACCAAGCGAAGACCTCGCAGAATTCCCTTCTGTGTCAAAATGCTGCTCACCGACAACAGTTCCATTCCCATCACGCTGGTATGTCTTAATCGCATATCCAGATGGTGCACATACTGCATGTCCATCTTTATCGAGAAAGGTCAAACTGGTATTCTGGCCATCAGAGCTATACTCACGATGAATTCCATAGTATCCGCCGGAGCACTGTATCTGCTGTCCGTTCAAATCGTAGTAGAAATCATCGTAAGCCCTGCCACCAGACTGCGTTCTGATTATAGTAGAGTATCCGTCACTGCGTTCTATCGGGTTTCCCTCGGCGTCAAGATATGTTATCACAGTACCGGTTTTATCGTATTCATATGATAAGCCGTAATAATCGCCATATCGTGCCACAGTTCTTCCGCTTGCATCAAGATAACGTTCCTCTACAACTCGGCCGTTATCATCCCGCATTCTACACACGGTCGCGTAGCCCATATCAATGGCATCTGTGATTCCCCCATCAGAATTCACATAGCTTGTGCTGGTCACGTTTTCATCTACGGTTTCTCGGATACTCAGCTCCGAGGCAGTGTATCCTGCATCGTGGTCAACATCCGCATCAGGCAACAACGCCAAGATAGAAAGAAAAGCCACAGATGCAATCAGCAGGATTCCGCATCCTTGTTTCAAGTTTGTATTCAAACTCCATAACCCCGGCTCTTGATAGTCTCTACGACCTGAGACACATACTTCTGGCAGGTGTCATGGTCAGGTGCTTCTACCATCACGCGGACTACCGGCTCAGTGCCGGACTCGCGCACCAGTATACGACCGGTATCGCCCAGTGCTTCAGCCACAGCCTTGACTGCCTCCTGTACCGCAGGGTCGTTCTGCGCAGCCTTCTTATCGGTCACGCGGACATTTTCCAGAACCTGCGGATAAATCTTCAGGGGTTCAGCCAGTTTGCTCATGGGCATTTTCTTCGCCAGCATTACTTCCATCATCTTCAGACTGGTCAGGATACCATCACCAGTGCTGGCGTACTTGCTGAAGATAATATGACCGCTCTGCTCACCGCCGATACGGCAGCCGTTCTTAGCCATGTACTCATAGACGTACTTGTCGCCCACAGCAGTCTTGGCGTAGCCGATGCCCTGCTCGTCAAAAGCCTTGTACAGACCAAAGTTGGACATGACCGTGGTAACGACGGTATTGGTCAAGAGCTTTCCACGCTCCTTCATGTAGCAGCCGTAGATGTACAAAATGTGGTCGCCAGTGACAACATTACCCTTCTCATCCACGCACAGGCAGCGGTCAGCGTCGCCATCGAAAGCAAAACCGACATCCAGACCGTTCTCCACCACGAACTTCTGCAGACCCTCGATATGAGTAGAGCCGGCATTGTTGTTGATATTCGTACCGTTAGGCTGTGCATTGATGACGTAGGTGTCAGCACCCAGCGCATCGAAAACACTCTTAGCAATATTCCAGGAACTGCCGTTGGCGCAATCCAAACCGACCTTCACGCCCTTGAAGGAGTAGATTCCGAGGCTGATCAGGTATCCCATGTAGCGGTTACGACCAGAAACATAGTCCACCGTGCAGCCGATGTGCTCACGATGGGCAAAGGGCAGTTCCAGCCAGTCCTTATCGAACACATAAAGTTTGCCGTCGATGTAGTCTTCCACCAGCAGTAAGATTTCCTCCGGCATCTTCTCGCCGTAGCAGTCGATTAGCTTGATACCGTTATCGTAGTAGGGGTTGTGGCTGGCGGAAATCATAATGCCGCAATCGAAGTCATCCACGCGAGCAATGTAAGCCACAGACGGGGTCGTGGTGACGTGCAGCAGGTAGGCGTCTGCGCCGGAAGCGGTCAGACCAGCGACCAGACTATACTCGAACATATAAGAGCTGCGGCGGGTGTCTTTACCAATGACAATGCGGGCAGGATTCGTATCACCGTTGCGCTCACGCAGAGCATTGTAATACCAGCCCAGAAAACGACCAACCTTATAGGCATGGTCTGCGGTCAGAGTGATTCCAGCTTCGCCACGGAAGCCATCGGTTCCAAAATACTTTCCCATTATAATTTTTCCTCATCCAAAGAGTGAATTGACGAATATATGCTTTAGCCGGGAGAGAATCCCGTTGCCTGCCATCCGCCACGTAGAGGCAGCATATCAGGATGGCGTAGCCATGCTTTGAGCATGGCTGCATTGTCTTATCTTATCAATTTATTCGTTTTGATACGTTTCCAGCTCTGCTTGATATTTTTTAGCATCCTTCAAAAAGCTCGCCGCAATCATCACGATGACTGCGCCAATCGGGAATGCCGCCACGATGCTGACCGACTGCAGGTTGTTCATAGAGCTTTCCGCAAACAGCAATGCAATGGGCAACAGAATCAGCAGGATGCACCACATCAACTGGATGCCCTTATTGGGCTGTTCATCATCCTTGAGGGTGTGGTAGCTGTAGCAGGATGCCGTCAGTGCGATAGAATCAAAGGATGTTGCGTAGAAGGCGATCATCGTAATCAGAACGGCCACCATAACGACCGGTGCACCCGGCATAGTTTTGATCATATCCACAATCATGCCGTACATATCGCCGTTTTCCAGATACTTCGCGATAAAATCCGCCTTGTCAGTCATTTGCAGTCCCATGGAGTAGTTACCCAGCACAATGAAGCTGGTCAGTGTAGAGCCCACGCCAAACACACAGCCGCCCAGAATTGTCTGGCGTACCGTTCTGCCACGGGAAATGCTGCCAATAAAGAACGGTGCTGCCACACACCAAACCATCCAGTAGGCCCAGTAATAAATGGTCCAGTTTTGGGGGAAGTTGGAGGTACGCAGCGGGTCGGTAAAGGTGGAAAGGTCGATGAAATTCTGCATCATCCGTCCCAGCGAGGAAAAACCGGTTTCGATAATATACCGGGTCTCGCCGCCAAACAGGAGGACAAAGGCAAGCAACCCAAAGAAAAGATAGATGCAGACATTGGCCAATTTGCTGATACCCTTGAAGCCATGCAGCAAAGAGTAAGTATATACGGCGCAAGTGATCAACAGGATGATAATATTGATGACCGTGCGACTGACAGCAACATGGAATAGCTCTCCGATGATGGTTGCCATCAGCGGTGTTGCTACGCTGAAAGTAGTGGCTGTACCCGCCAGCAAAGCGAACACCGCCAGCAGGTCAATGATGCGACCTGCCCAGCCATCGGTGTGCTTGCCCAGAATCGGGCGGCAGGCTTCAGAGTATTTCTGGCGGGTTCTTTTTCTTACGTGCAGCATAAAGCCGAATGCTACCGCCAGCACCAGATAGAAACCCCACGGGATAAAGCTCCAATGGAACAAGGGATATACCCCTGCCCAGTCCTGAATGCTGCCCATCTCTGCCAGATGGGGGTCGGTTGCATACAGCACCCATTCCGAAAAAGAGTAAAACAGGATATCCGCAGCAAGACCGCAAGTAAACATCATGGAGCCCCATGCAAAGAAGGAATACTGAGGCTTTTCGTTGGGTTCACCCAGAACAATGTCCCCGTACTTCGAACACGCAATGTACAGTGACAGGATGAAAATACCCAGTCCGATCACCAGATAATAGGTACCAAAGGTATCTCCGAAAAAGAACCGGATCTGGCTCAGCACGGCATTGGACTGTTCCGGTGCAAAGAAGAACAGAATGCACAGGGCAATGATAATGGTCAGTGGGAGCAGCGTTATCATCCAATCAATTTTCCCACGCTCTCTATTTTTGTTCATTTATGCTTCCCCCTCATATTTTTTGTAGCTGGAATCCAGAGCAGCCAGTTCACTGAAGTTGTCCACCTCGATGATATCGTCCTTATTCATCGGACGGATTCCCAGTTGATATTCTTCCGGATAGCAGAATAATGCTACATCATCCCAGTAGATTTGGCGATTCTGCTTCTGCTCAAACTCGATTTCCAGATGGCGTTTCAATTTTTTTCCATCCTCGGCTGTCCAGCGAGAAATGCTATATAACTGCCATCCACCTTTGCCGCCTGTACGACTGCAGGAGGTCACGATGCCATCTTCTACGGTTTGCAGCCACTCATCCGTTTCCTCGTCAGTCCATACGCTGTTGTAGCCGGAACGCTCAAACTCCGGAGCCAGAATATCCGGGTTATAGATGATCTGATCGCCATCCAGAATAATAGCATTTTCGATATAATCTCTTGCCACATACAAAGATGCGATATTGTTGCAGGTATCAAAATAGGGGTTTTCAATCAAGCGAACGCCGGGATACTCTGTCACCAGTGGGGCAAACTGTTCTTTCAGATAGCCCACCACGATGTATATCTCCGAAATGCCGTTTTTGTGCAGCCCCTCAATTACCGTATCGATTATCCGCTTGCCATTTACTTTGACCAGCGGCTTCGGCGTTGTCAGCGTGACCGGGTGCATCCGGTTTCCCAACCCTGCCGCCATAATAATGGCTCTTTCTACTTTAGGCATTTTTCTGTGCCCCACTTTCCCCTGATTTCTTCAGTTCATCCTGAACCATTCTGTAGTAGTCTTTTGCGTAGCGATACTGCCGCAGGGAATACTCGCCAAATTCCACACCCAGATTCCGCTTATACTCGCACCAGTTGCTCCATAACAGGCCACAGGCTGCGATATAGCAGTAAATTTTGATCCGTGTCGCATCATCGCAACCGTCTGTGAAATATGCCGCAATCAAGCGATCCACCTGACGCTTATTGTAAAGCGAGTAAATACAGAACATTGCGATATCCACATGAGGGTCCTGCATACCTGCATACTCCCAGTCGATCAGACGAATTTCCTCTTTTCCATTTCTCTGGACAAACAGGAAGTTATCCGGTACTGCGTCAATATGCGTCAAAATCTTTTCGCCCGTGTGTGCATCAATATAAGGCTTCAAAGACCAAACATTCGCCTTGGTTTTCTCATAGTCCTTGTAAACAGAAGGCGTGCCATCCCACAGCGTTTCGTAGAACTCCATCTGCCCGAAAATATCAAATTCATGCGTCACTTTCAACTTCAATGCATGAAAATCACGCAGACGGCCCATGCACTTCTTGACATCTTCATAATCGGTGGGGTCGCATACCCGGGCACCCTCCAGAAACTCTGTGATTTTATAGCCATTCTCCGGGTTAATATAGGCGATATCATCACAGATGTTTTTATCAGCAATGGCATGATATACCGCTGCTTCTTGACGGCGATTGATGAGCTGGTCTGTACCCTCTCCCGGAATACGCATAATGTACTTTTTGTCCTTACAAGTGAATAGGAAGGAACGGTTGGTCATTCCCTTTTTCAAGACTGTGATGTCCGTGATTTCCTCCGGTTTTGCGCACAATGCCTTGCAGATTAAACGAATCGCATCCGTTTTCAGTTGGTTAGAATCGCTGTCGATCTCACGAAGCTGCTCATAGGTGTTGATCTCCACAACATCTGCCGAATGCACTACCCGGGCTGTGACGATCATGCGATCCTTATTATAGAGTGCTTCTTCCCAAAACAAACCATCATACTGTGGTTTTTTGCAGAGTTCCTCGATGCGTGCAGAAACCGTATCGGAGTCCTCTTTTGTAAGGTAGCTGATACCGATCATCGCATTACCACCGACATTTTCCGGCACAGTTACCAGCTCCATCTTGCGGTTCACACGGACATTACTTTCGTTTTCCACAAGATCGCTGACCATATACCATGAGTACAGCTCATGACGGTGAAACGGATTGCGGTCACACCAGATGTCGCAAGGGACGATGTACGCATTCTCCAGATGCTCTTTTACCAATCTGAGAGAATGCAGATTGTTCTTTGCGGCATAGTCCGGGTTAACCACCAGTTCTACGCCATACTCATCCATCAGGTATTCATATTTTTCCTTCATGAAACCCACAACAACATAGATTTCCTGAATACCTACTTCGTGAAGCTGCTTGATAATTCGCTCAATCAAAGGCTCCCCGTTGACTTCCAGAAGGCCCTTGGGCATTTCTGTATTGATGGGAACCATCCGCATACCAAAGCCGGCTGCCAGAATAATTGCACGTTTTGGAGTCTTATTCTTGTATTCCGCAACAGCCTTTGCTGTGGGGCAAATCGCTTCGTTCAGATACCCTGCCTTAATGAGTTCCTTTAGGGAACGGTTTACTACTCCCAATGAATGACCCGAAACCTCCGCTAAAACACGCTGATTGATGAACGGCTCAAGCAGCAGAGCGTTCAGAATATCGCTTTCTTGTTTATTCATGTACACTCCTCCATCGCTTTTTGTGAACGCAGTGCTAGCGTGAAACCACAACCCTCTGTTATGGCTTCACTTCTATCAAATTATCTTTAATGTTCTTCTGTTATTTTTGCATACACTTTATTTCCATGATGTGCAATCTGTTTTGAAGTTGGAGGCGGAGTCATGTAGTCACCATACTGCTTCGTTAGAATCATATCATATCCTACAGGTGCACTTAATAGATAGCCCTCAAATTCAACCGGAACCTGTGATGCATAGCATTCTTTGGGATATCGATCATCAAAAATGTCGTCCTTAGAGCAATTGCTTCCAACAACTCTTGCGGATTCATAATTCACCTCCGTCTCTTTCAAATGCATTTGCTCGAGTAGCCATTCCTTCTTCCAGCTTCTGAAAAAGGTGTTGCAAACTTTTCCGTATGCAATTGTTGAGGCACGCTTAATCAGCTTTAAAACGCTCCTCAAATCAAAATGAAGATCAGCCGTGTATAATTGCAATCCAATTACTTGATATTTATGATACAGTTTCTTCTTTGCATTATACGCAGCAGAATACCTTTGATCATCCTCATAAAGTCCGTCAATGGGAAAAACGTCAATGTCAATTCCTAATTCTTCACCCTGTTTGCACTTTACGCCATTTTCTATCTTGACTGTATCCAAGTCGCACACCTTCATAAAGGTATGTTTTGCATTAGGACTATTCGGCATAATTGCTACAATGTTATCACTTCGGTTTCTGCTGTTAAAAAGGGCTGCAAATTTCTCATAATCAGGTCTTGGCATCTGAATGTCGACATCATCATCCCACGGTATAAACCCTTTGTGTCTTACCGCCCCAATCAACGTTCCATAAGCAAGATAATATTTAATTCCGTTTTCATCACAAAAGGAGGCTACTTCCAATAATATATGAAGCGCTCTTTGCTTGTGTTCCTCAACCGAAAGCTCCTTCCATGTGGCAATATCATTAATACCACCGTTCATCAGGTCTTCCTCCACACCATCTTATTAACTACATTCACATAACCCTGAATGATTCGAACCACCTTCATGGACACGGTCTCGTCCACATAATCGGGGCAGGGTTTGCCCAGAACGCCCTTCTGCTTCATCTCAATGGCCATATCGGTGGCGTTGAGCAGCTCCCGTGTGGTAATACCAGCCAGAATGAAGTCGCCGGCTTCCAGTGCCTCAGGACGTTCCGTACTGGTACGGATGCACACGGCGGCAATGGGATGACCAATAGACAGATAGAAACTAGACTCCTCGGGCAGCGTGCCGGAGTCGGAGACGATTGCCAGCGCGTTCATTTGCAGCTTGTTGTAGTCGTTGAAGCCCAGTGGCTCGTTGACCCGGACGCGAGGGTCCAGCTGGAAGCCGCTCTGTTCCAGACGGTGCTTGCTGCGGGGATGGCAGGAGTACAGGATGGGCATATCGTATTTTTCTGCCAGCGCATTGATGGCGGTGAACAGGCTCAGGAAGTTCTTTTCAGAGTCGATGTTCTCCTCCCGGTGGGCGGACAGCAGAATATACTTGTCCTTTTCCAGCCCCAGACGCTCCAACACATCGCTTTTCTGGATCTTCTCCAGATTCATGCGAAGCACCTCTGCCATGGGAGAACCGGTCTGGTAGGTGCGCTCCTTGGGCAAACCGGTATCTGCCAGATACTTCCGGGCGAACTCGGAATAGCACATATTCACGTCAGAGATCACATCCACGATGCGACGGTTGGTTTCCTCGGGCAGGCACTCATCCTTGCAGCGGTTGCCAGCCTCCATGTGAAACAGGGGGATGTGCAACCGCTTGGCACTGATGGCGGACAGGCAGGAGTTGGTATCGCCCAGCACCAGATAGCCCTCCGGCTGCAATTCGCTGAGCAGCTCATAGCTACGCCCCAGAATGTTACCGCAGGTCACACCCAGATTCTCGCCAACCACGGGCACCAGAATGTCCGGGCCATACTCCCCGAAGGTGTTTTTCAGCTCGAAATCCTCCCAGAACACGGTGGAAAGGTTTCTGTCCCAGTTCTGATTGTAGTAGACCACGCAGCAGTCAAAGTATTCCCGGCAACGCTTGATAACCGCAGCCAGTCGGATAATCTCCGGACGGGTGCCGCAGCCAATCATGACCTTGGTGCGCCCATCATTTTTCCAATTAAAATTGTGTTCCATATCATTCTCCTATTGACAACCAGTATCTTCTTTTACACCGGCTCGAAGAAGGTGTCCGGGTGGTTTGGGTTAAAAATTTCGTTGCAGGTCATCACCGTCACCAGATTCTCCGTTTCCGACAGGTTGATAATGTTGTGCGTCCAGCCGGGAATCATGTGGACAGCCTCAATTTTGTCCCCGGAAACTTCAAACTCCACCGTTTCTCCAGTGTTGATGTTTCGCTCCTGAATCAGTCCGTGACCTGCCACCACAATGAACAGCTCCCACTTGGAATTGTGCCAGTGCTGCCCCTTGGTGATGCCCGGGCGGCTGATATTGATGGACACCTGACCGCAATCGGCGGTATGCACCAGTTCCGTGAAAGAACCGCGATTATCCACATTCATCTTGAGGGCGTACTTAAACTTGTCGGTGGGCAGATAGGTCAGATACAGGGAGTACAGCTTCTTGGCAAAAGAGCCGTCCGGCATTTTCGGCATCATCAGGGTGGTGGGCTGTGCTTTGAACTCCTGCAGCAAGTCTACAATCTCGCCCAGCGTGACCTTGTGGGTCACGGGAACGCAGCAGTAGTGGCCGTCTACTTTCAGAACCGTTTCTACGCCATCGAATTCACAGTGCTGCTCCTTGCCTTCCAGCAGATCAAACATACCTTCTACCAGATCGTCAATGTACAGCAGTTCCAACTCGGTGCTGCGGTCGTTGACGGTAAAGGGCTCATCGTTTGCCACTGCCCAGCAGAAAGTACTGACGGCACTGTTGTACTTGGGGCGGCTGTGTCCCATCAGGTTGACAAAACGGTAAACCGCAACCTTAGCTCCAGTCTCCTGAGCATACTGGAAGAACAGCTCCTCGCCAGCCTTCTTGCTCCGGCCGTACTCACTGTTACCAAAGCGTCCAGCCAGTGTTGCCTGAATGGACGAGGACAGCATGATGGTGGCCTTGTTGTCGTGCTTTTTCAGGCAGTTCAGCAGATCAGATGCAAAGCCAAAGTTGCCCTTCATAAAGTCTTCTGGGTTTTCCGGGCGATTCACGCCTGCCAGATTGAACACGAAGTCCGCCTTCTGGCAGTACTCGTCCAGTTCCTCCGGCGTGGAATCCAAATCATATTCGTAGATTTCTTCAATATGCAATGCCGGGCGGGTCTTGTTCTTACCGTCCCGGATGTTTTTCAGGTTGTTGCACAGGGCGGTTCCCACCATGCCCTTGGCACCTGTGACTAGAATGTTCATCCTATCACCTCTTTAATGTACTGCGGTGCAGTCCGGAATATCTGCGCCATCCGGCACGGTTGCATGATTGCAGATGGTGCAGTTGCTGCCGATGCGAGTAAAGTTTCCCACAGTCGCACCGGTGCGAACAACGCTGTTGGTGTAAACTAGGGCGTAGTCCCCTACCGCTGCATCACAGTGGATTTCCGTTCCGGCATTCAGCAGAACACCGTTTCCGACAGATGCACCATTCTGGATGCAAGCGTTTTGCAGCACCACACAACCGCATCCCATCTTGGAATACGGACTGATATAGGCGCTGGGAGCAACGATATTGGGAAAAGCAAAGCCAAGAGCTTTTGCCTTTTCATACACCTGTGCCCGAAACTTGTTGTTGCCGATGCCGACAACTAGCAAGCCATACTCTTTCCGCAGCTCAGGCAAATCAGCAAGGCCACCAGCCACTGGAATGCCACAAATTTCGACACCCACGGCTTGTCCATCATCCACAAAGGCACAGTCGTACTGGAGCATCGTCTGCTCCGCCACCATGCGCCCAAAGCCGCCGGCACCAATCAGCAGTAACTTTTCTTTAGACATTCGGGATGCCCTTCAGTGCATTCTGAACATACTCGGTGGTGAGAATCTTCTTGACAGTGCCTTCCACATCCAGACGCTCGGTATTGTGGCTGGTGTAGGACTCGTCCGCCATGGTATGTACCTCGCCTTTGACCACGAACTTGTCGTAGTTCAGGTCACGGTTGTCAGCGGCAACACGGAAATAATGACCCATGTCCTGACTGCGCAGACGCTCCTCACGGGTCATCAGGGTCTCAAACAGCTTCTCGCCGTGACGGGTGCCGATGATGTTCGTGCCGGTATCGCCGAACAATTGCTGGACAGCCTTAGCCAGATCGCCGATGGTGGAAGCATCAGACTTCTGGATGAACAAATCACCGGGATTTGCATGTTGGAAAGCGAACAAGACCAGATCCACAGCCTCGTCCAGGTTCATCAGGAAGCGGGTCATGTTGGGGTCGGTGATGGTGATGGGATTGCCAGCCTTGATCTGGTCAATGAACAGCGGAATGACGGAACCACGGCTGCACATGACATTGCCGTAACGGGTGCAGCAGATGGTGGTGCCGCCACGCTCGGCCGCCACACGGGCGTTGGCGTAGATGACGTGCTCCATCATGGCCTTGGAAATGCCCATGGCGTTGATGGGGTAAGCTGCCTTGTCGGTGGACAGGCAGACAACACGCTTAACGCCTGCGTCGATTGCAGCGTGCAAGACGTTATCAGTACCGATGATGTTGGTCTGGACAGCCTGCATAGGGAAGAACTCACAGGAAGGAACCTGCTTCAGTGCGGCTGCGTGGAAGATATAGTCAACACCGGGCATTGCGTCACGGATAGACTGGGGATTGCGGACATCACCGATGTAGAACTTGACCTTCTTGGCGTTTTCCGGGTGTTTAGCCTGAAGCTCGTGACGCATATCGTCCTGCTTCTTTTCGTCACGGGAGAAGATGCGGATTTCCTTCAGGTCAGAATCCAGGAAGTGCTTCAGAACGGTAGAACCGAAAGAACCAGTACCACCAGTGATCATAAGGGTTGCGTTATCAAATGCAGACATTTTAATTTTCCTCCTGTTATTTCAACAAATAGTGTTTATACTTGAAGAACAGCTTTCGTCTGTTCTCTTCGACTAATTCTCTTCAACTCATTTTTCATGTTCAAAAACACATCAGCAGTTTCATGATACACATCCATATAGATTCGATGGATCTATATATTTAATCGTTAGACTTGAAGTCGAGTCAAATCACTAATAAAATTCAGTTCATTGACCTCTGAGCTTATTTTCATTCCTAACATTCAAATTCATTTTAAGAACTCTTTCTAAGTTTTTTCGCTGCATCCAGAAGATATTTTGGCTTCAACGCTTCCTCGATTATTTTATTGTTCCCTCTTATGGGCTTTATAATATAGCCCACTACAACATTAGTGAAGAATTGCGTAATTAGAGACGCCACCGCCGCTCCATTGATCCCCATTTGCGGAATTAAAAGCACGTTTATAATCACATTAGCAATCGCACCGAACATATTGATTTGCCATAAATACTTTTGTTTGTCATTCGCAAGAATCCATATATTACGAACCGATCCCATGTAGGAAAAAGTTGTATACCATACTATAATTTGAAGTGCGCTTATTGCTGGATTATATGCCGTCCCGTATAGAATGAAAATAATCCATCTTGAAAACAGCGTCATGACGACACTCTGCGCCAATGAAAGATATATAACAATCGAATATAGCATCGTCAACCGATGGCGAAAGACATCCTTTCCATCTTTTAGACCTTCAAAAATTGACGGTCGAAAAGAATCTATAATCGCTGTAAAAACAAAGCCCGTCATACCCGCACATGTGACAGCCGCCCCGTAATATCCAGTTGCGGATTCGTTCAGCATCATCTTTAGCATTATCTTATCTGTTTGAGCAAAAACCGTAACCATCATGGATGACAGAATATAATGCTTGCTCTTTTCAAACATCATCCTTCCTGTCTCAATTGAAAATTTCAATTTACTTCCACCTAGTTTTCGATAAAGCAGTAACCCTCCCGAAGATATTAGGACATAGTCCAATGCATTAGAGATTGCAAACCAGTACACACTTTTTCCATTTACAAGCAGAAAAATTTTATAGATTGATACGACAATATACGCCACCAAGCTAATCATTGATGTGTATTTTGACATCAATTTGGCCTGATACCAGTATTCCACATAATCAAATGCCTGGAAAATCAAAATAAGGCTGTACAAAAAACAAACCAAAATTGTCGTAGGCTCATCCGGATTCGCAACAAATGCAAACGCTGTGACTCCTACAATGCAGCAAATTGATGAGATGAAGCTCAAAGTAATGGATGTTCCCAGTATCTTTCCTTCATCATTTGGATTATTGACTATTTCCTGTACCAACACATTGCTCAACCCCAGTTGCATGATTGGAAGCACAAATGCAACCAGAGAAGACGCATATGTAATCAGTCCAAATCCTGATGGACCTAGATACCTTGCTGTCAGCATATTAATCAGCATCGCAACAACTGCTTGTACGACTCTGATTCCTATGATCCAGACCGCATTCTTGGCAACTTTATTCATACCCTACTCTATGCTGTCCTTTCTTCCTTTAACTTTTTACCAAAGGGGAAGATGAATCCATTACATTCAATATTCCCTATCGAAATTTAAAAAACTTCCTATACGCATATAGCATCTATGGACACCCTTTTCTATTGGTTTCTCAAGATACGTGTTTCGAATTTTTTCAAACATATAACATGATAGAAATACACATATTGTTGTCAGTAACGCCAGAATCGGATAATTTTTCATCGCATAAAGATTTTCTATTTTTACAATATCATGCCAAATAACATTTCTTGTAAAAGGGGAATCATGTAATAAGTAGATTCCAAAAACACTTCGTCCAATGGTCACAATCCTTTCTGAGTTTATATTAATTTGTAAAAATAAACGGAACAGGCAAATTGCTTCAATAATTACAAACACCGAATTAATCACGCAGCTTGATGCAAAAACTGTTATTTCATTTGTGATTCCAGTTTTTCCAGCAGATATTGCTGCATCGCTGAAATACTGTACAATTCCATTTAGACAATATGTCAATGCAAAACCCATAATATAATATATTTTTCTGCCGAGTGAAGTGTTTTGCTTTCTTAGATATGCCCCAATCAAATAAAACATTACCGCTCTCTGCAGTTGAAAATATTGGTTCGTTGTGATATTGCCGACAGTGTATTCAAAAAGCCAAAATGCTCCGACCACTAATAAGAACTTGGTACTGCCAATGTTTGACAAATATTTGTTCAACGTGGGGGAAATCAGTGTAAGTAGAATATATGCCGTCACAAACCACCAGCATCCCCCCATTACTGGTGACAAAAAGCTGCGCAAAATACTCTTGATGCTATCGGTTGAAACGTTTCCTCTTACTATTTGCAAAACACCTATCATTCCGCATAGGAATCCATAAAAGATTGTCACTTGTATCGTTCTCTTGGCAGACACCTTCTCTTTACACACGTTAAAGTATCCTGTAATCATAAAGAAAACAGCAACACCTATCCCCCCCCCGGGTTTCAAAAAACTGGTAAATACCCGATTAATCCTATTACCAGCACTCCATACATTCCAGTCGCTCTGTACACCATGAAGCGCCAGATGGCTGCCGATAATCATGAGCATAGCCACAATCCTTAATAACTCAATGTTCGCTTGTCGTTTCATTTTGTTTTCCTCACAGATAGCTCATCAACAAATACGCAGGACCGTGTATAACAACGGCTGTTAGCCATGCACAAAATATAGCAACTGATATTACGTTTTTTCCGAGGTAAGACCTGAAATAGCTATACAAATTATTGACAATAATCCCAGAAAGCATCGCTAGAACATACATGGGACGCAGAACCAAATCATAGTGTCCGATTTGTGTCATAATAACAAGTGCATAAATTAACACAAACCTATATAATAATCTGCTATTATCCCTCTTATTGACGTGGTAGAACGCATAAGTTATCAGTAATATAAAGATAATATCAACTATTAGATAACCATACGAAAAGAAATATGCATCAGATTTTATGTAGCGTAAATACAAGTTAGCTGCTTGGGAAATACCCGGAATTGACTGAGCATATATAAGTTGTGCAACAGGCTCCAATAGTGCCAGTCCAATAGCAAGGATGAAAACGGTTCTCATTTTAACTGTAAAGTGAGCAAGAATCCAGCACGGGATTACTATGATAACAGCATTGTGAATTGTGCAAGAGAATACTAAAAGCATCGCTGTCACAATTGGCGATCCATTCTTTTCAAATTCCCGATATAAAGCCAACGCCACTATACTTGCTGCCAAGCCATTCCGAATTCCTGTATTGACATACACGTAAGGCATCGTAGCCAAGCAAAGCATAAAGGATGGAGCCAACAATTCTGCCTTATTATTTTTCCTTAACCAGTCCTGTGTAATATAACTCCATATTCCATACACTATAATAAGCGTGAAGAACGGCAGTATCCTGTTACTATCAAATCTACTCACAATAAAGCAAACTAATTTATACCCATATAATCCGCTTCTAGTGCCACCACCTAACAGATTATTAAAATTAAACATGTAGTCAAAAAAATCATAATTAGCGGCTCGTAGGCTATTGATATATTGATAATGTCTATATAAGTCCCACCCATGCGAGGGAGGATTAATACTACTCCCAAACACAGCCATTGCAATAACAAGTATAATTAAATATCTGTTATCTCTTTTTTGATTTCTCTTTACTCCAAATGCAAAGGACAAATTCAAATACATTGCATATAAAAAAATATACGCAATAGACACCCACAAGACTATTTTCACTTACTGCACCTCTTACTATACAGTGTGACATATTCGTTGAATCTAGTTTTCATAGCAATGCCTGCCAGATTTTCACAGTCGTTTTCCTTCTCCCGTCTTACGCACATATCTTGGATTGCATTTATCATCTCATCAACATCATCCACTGGAACAACCCTGCCAACCTTTTCATTTAACATCTCCGGACTTCCACCTGTATCAAAAGTCACAACCGGCGTTCCGCATGCAATCGCTTCCATATTGACCGTCGGGTAGTTTTCCTCTCTTGTCGGCATGGCAAACACATCCGCTGTACTATAAATCTCGGCAAGTTCTTTCTGATTCTGTGTTCTATGGATTGAAATAATATTCTTAGGCAGGTTTTTGTCAATTTCACCATCTGTGCCGACAAGAACAATTTGATACTTATCGCCCAGTTTTTCTGCCATCTCGGCAAAGCAGTCTAGCCCTTTGCGATAACCCCATGCAAAGGAAACACCCAAAACTATATATTTATCTCCCGGAATCCCGTACTGTTCGCGGAAGTTGCTATGGGTAGGTTTGAACATATCTAAATCAATACCGTTATTTATGACCTGAATCGGATACTCCTTCAAATAAGATTCCTTCGCTAATCCTGCCAACCATTCAGACGGCGTAACAATCGTCATGTTCTTTACACCGGTGAACCACTTCTTTTTTAGTTGCCACATTTTCTTCGTATTGTCATAGAGCGAAGCAGGATATTCCTTATACTGCGGACAGTTGTGGCAGCCTGCCTTCCACCTATCGCACTTTGCTATGGTGAAGTATGGGCATTGCCCAGTAAATGACCAGCAATCGTGCAATGTCCATACTGTCGGAACATTGTGCTTTTTTATGTACGAAAAAAGCATAGGGAGATTGATATACGAATCATGCAAATTGTGCAGATGAATAATATCGGGCTTGAATTCATCAATCTTCTTCAAAAGTTTATATGTCTCAAACCATGCGAAGCACCCATTGAATCCCGTGATTCTGGCAAGCGCAACATTTAACCGACGACTATTAAATGTTCCGATTCGATAATAGCCGCAGTCCTCACCTGCATCACGGTTCGTTGTGGTAATAGGCGACGCACACATTACCTCGTGACCCTGCGCTCTTGCTACCTCGGCAATCCCCATCATGATTTTTCCGGTGCTTCCTTTTGCCCCACCGTTAATCTGCACAATACGCATCCCTCGTACCTCTCACTGATTATCGCTAAAAAATGTATATCCTCTACGCCTCATGATTGCCTTTGAGAGATTGAACAGCGGCTTCGGAAGCCACTCACGAAGCCACGTCCGGAATTCAAGCATCCATTCATCTTTAACTCGCATATCCTCTCGGTCACCTTTATAAATAGGATTCCCATCAAAATACTTGCGTGCTTTCGTCAGCACCTTTCCCTTACGAATCACGTCAAGAATAGGGAATTCCCCGCGTCGGCTATCTGCGCAACGGGCATTCAGCTGTCGTGCCATATTCGTCAACGCAACCTCATACTGCCAGGCATTCAACGTTTTTGTCAGTGTCTTTTCCATGAAATCCTTACGCCAGATGCCCGCATACAGACTGACAATGTAATCGCCTGCATGATTGTCCAGCAGAAAAATACCCTGTTCCAATTCCTCAGCTTTTCTGTTTCTCAGACTCTTCATGGTCATAACAAACAGACGCAGATAATCAATCTGATGCTTTTCCATGATCTGAATATCTTCGTTGACCGCCTGAGTCGAAATCCTTTCCGTCAGGAAATAGTCATCCAAGGTAAAGAGAACATACTCTGTCTTAATCAGCGGCATCACTGCTCTCAGACGTTCCGTTATTTCCGTGCCTTCGCCTGCTGCCACCACTGTTACATTTTCAAAAGTACGATCAGTGGGTTTATCGGTTACTAAAAACGTCTCCACGTTTCGGTCTGCCCAATTCTGATTCAAAAGCAAAACATGTGCATCCCACAAATCCGAAAACTTGTCGCACGTCGAAATAATAATTGAAAAGTTGTTCTCCATCACCATGTATCCTCTGCCACTTATTTCATATGTTGGATTGCCTTTGCAACCACATTTTCTGAGGTCTTGCAGCTAGCCTGCAGATTATGATGCTCTCTTGTCATCACAATCGCCTGTTCGTAGTATTTCTTTTGAATTTCCTGATTAGAAATCAGCTGTGTAATTGAATCCACCAATTTAGCTTTATCCGTACAAACCATTGCCGCATCCGTTGACTGCATATACTCAATGATGCCGCTTTCTAGCGAGCCATATGTTAGAATGGATGCGCCACTCGCCAATGCGTCCGCTGCCTTCGTAGAGAGTGAATACCGTGAAAGGTTGATGTCCTTTTCCTCAAATCCCTCTACAATAACAGTTATGTCGCTTTCTGCCATGCGCTTTTGAACCTGCGTGTACGGCACAGAACCCATATATTTGACATTTTTATTGTCCTTGAATACAGAATAGACCTGCTCGTCCTTTTCGTTGGAATAAACCTCCAGCATATATTCTGGATTGATTTTTCCAAGGGCGTAGCCAATATCGTTCAGGGAGTTGTTGCGTCCCATACCGATATTTCCGAAGTAAGTAATAACCGGGCAATCTTTGTTAATCACGCTGAACGGTTTGCGCTGAACCGTAGAAGTCAAATAAACCGTTTCGCCGTCCAGTCCAAATTCCGAATTATACTTATCCCGAATCTTGTCGCTGATGTAAATCGCACTACCCGGCCAAGCCAGAACCTTGTCAATCAACTTCTTGTAGGTTGATTTATAAAGGTGATAGATCGGATTCAGCGTCTTCTCCACATTGAAATAATAGTCATCGCCAATGCAGGAGACAATTGGCACGTTATATCTCTTGGCGACATACATTGCAATCTGCGGGATAAAATAGTCATCCGAAAAAGCCAGAAACACGCATTCTGGTTTGAAGTCATCTAGCCAATTATTTAGCTTCTCCGTGCACCAGAATCTCTTACGCCAGAGGATTCCCCTGAGCAAATGTGTAAGAGGCGTATGCTTTCCACCGAACTTGTAGGCAGCTTCTGCTTTTGCATTTCCGAGTTCCAAATCATTGTCTTTCCACTCGGTGTCAAGCTCATCATAATGATAAATTACGCCAGTATCGACTTTCTTCCCCATCCACCGCTGCAACACACGGTGATCCGTAATTTGGAAAAGCGTTTCGCAATGCCCCTTGCACGGCTTCTTTGTATTAGAGAATATCTGTGCAATATTCTCTTTCTCCCAATAGTGAAAGTACGCATCAAAAGCGCGTGACGTTGATTTTGTGTTATATGGAACCGTTCCTACGATCAGCACTCTCGGATGCATATCGTTTCTCCTTTGAACTTTTATCGAATATTTAATACTTTCTTGAGTACGGCATTTTGATCGAGCAGACAGATAACTACTGCACACAGCCCTACTGTCAGGGCGAAGTTTCCGGCAGTCAGTAAATACCCTTCAATACTGCTAAATTGGATTGCAACACTGCTTTTGAAGATATTGAGAAGCAGACCGTGCATCATGTAAATTTCTAAGCTTTGTTTTCCTGCCCAAAGGAAAAACTCCCTTACTTTTTCTTTCCGGTTAATACAAAGCTCAGCACGGCATTTGGGTTCATCATCACTATTGCCATCACAGTAAGTGCTACCGTAATCACATAGTTGACCAGAACCAGGCCCAGCCCCACCGGACTGTACAGAATCGGCACTTTGTCCGACTTGATCAAGCTGAGAAGCAGATAGTGCGTGAGATACACTTCCAACGAGTGCTCTCCGACCCATGCAAGAGTACCCCCCGATTTTACTGGAGAAGATTCCCCTACAGAGACCACATACTGCAATACATCCAGCCAACGATGTTGCCGCACGCAAGATAATCGCAAAGCCGCCATCCGACATCTCATAAAGCGGAAATCTAAGAATAACGAACAGCCACACTACAAAGCAGATTGCAACTACACTATCAATAATCTTTTTGCCAATCTCAGATTCCTTCATCCTGTCATCAAACTGACCATACAAGAACCCTGCATAGTAGAAAGGCATATAATAGAGCGTCAATTTGATTGCAAAGAACGAAAGCCCTAAAATTGCGCCAATTCCCACCAGCAGAACCATTCCCACTAAGTAGCACCCCAAAAGTACGGTCTGCTTCTTCAGCAGGTTTTCTTTGCTCACCCGCTCTGCAATGAAAGAGGCAATGCCAAAAATCATGCTAATCGTCCAAATCGTTGCAAGGAACCAATAACCTGAATCCATATTCCACAGGAGATGCTTAACGTTTAAGAAACCATCCTCTCCAAAGATGATGCCTCTAACCAAAAAGCTCCATACAGCCCACGGCAGCATATACGCAACCGTTCTGCGTTTCACATATTTCCACAGTCCCTTGCTGTTAGAGATGGGGCGGCTATATTTCGTTACATATCCGCTGATTAAAATAAACAACGGCATCTGCAAGGACCATGCAATATTAAACACAAATGTGTTTTCTGCTCCGACCGTACATCCACTCATTGTATGTTGCAGAACAACCAGAAGCATCGCTATGCCACGCATGACATCCACAAATTGATTTCGGTTTTCTGTCTTAGCCTGCATCCCTTAATACCCTCTCAAACATAAACTTCCGCAGCCAGTTGGGAGCCAGCGCCGACCCGCTGCGAATCACGCAGCTCTTTATGTACTGTCCTTCTCCAATAAAGCCTTGCTGTTTCATAAATTTGAACAACTTGGCCTGCGTCTTGGCGTATTTCCAACCGGCTCTTCTTAAATACATATCCGAGCCAGCTCTCATATGGAGCAGCGGCTCTTGAATGTTGTAACCCTGATATCCTGCCATCAGCATTCGAAGCCAGAGGTAATAATCCTCCAGAAGATAGAAATCCTGATAGGAGCCAACTGCCTCGACTGCGGATTTCTTATACATCACGCAGGGGTGATTAAACGGATTGCGCTTCTTTGCAAACTCTACGATTTCCGCATTTGTCTCGGGCGGCACACGCCTTGTATCGACGGTGTGCGGATCAGTAGTAAACTCCTCCACGATACCGGAGCAAATACTCACCTCCGAATGTATGTTAAACACAGCGATCTGTTTTTCACATCGATCCGGATAAGCGATGTCATCGCTGTCCATCCGGGCAACCAGCTCATTTTTGCAATGCTTGATGCCTTCATTGAGTGCGTTGCCAAGTCCACCGTTCTTCGCGAGGCGGACAACATTCAGAGATTCACCCATCTCCTGTTGCTTCGCTGCGATTACGCTATCCAATGGTTCGTTCAGAGGTCCATCACATACCAGCACGAAATCATTTGTGGAGAGCGTCTGCGCTTGTATGCTCTCTATTGCCTGCTTCAGATACTCCGGCTTCTCTTTGTGATAAACCGACATAAGAACGGAGTATCCTCTGTATCCCACAACACTCATAGTCCCTCTCCGCATATCAAAGATTACAGCCCAGACTCATTCTCCAAGAATCTGAGTCGTTTATTCCTTATAAAGCTCTACTAATCGTCCTCGGCAGTGTGAGTCACACTGCCGCTATGTCTTGTACCGTCGCAACAAACGTTGCTACGGCAAATTTACGCTACGGTAGCTTCTGTCTTTAGTCCTGATAGCACCAACACTCGTTACGGTAAGTCGTGTGCTTATTCCAGATTCCGCTCATCCATGCCACAGTAGCTTCCTTGCTTATGCCGACTTTCCAGCTTGACGCTACTGTAAGAGCCGCATTTATGCCTGACACCACTCTGGAATTTTTTCCAATTTTTAACAGTTTAAAATGCACAAAAGCATCGATATTTAGTGGTTTTCTCCACTCATAGCAGTGGTTTGACCCTCAGAAATCCCCTCGGTACTTTCAGGCGTAAACAGGATCTTCACGGTCGCCAGCATGATTTTCAAATCCTCGATTAGACTGGGATGCGCAATATACATCAGGTCCATCTGCAGCTTATCGTAGGGGGTGGTGTTATACTTGCCATACACCTGCGCATAACCGGTCAAACCAGCCTTTGCCTGAAGCCGCAGCGCAAACTCCGGCATTTCCTCGCAGTACTGTGCAGCGATCTCCGGGCGCTCCGGACGAGGGCCAACAACGGACAGATCACCCTTTAGGATGTTCAGCAGCTGCGGCAACTCGTCCAGACGGCAGGCACGGATAATGTGACCGATCTTTGTAATACGGTCATCCTTGTCGCCTGTGGAAAGACGTGCCACGCCATCCTTTTCTGCATCCACACGCATAGAGCGGAACTTCAGAATCTCGAACTGCTTGCCGTCTTTGGTCAGGCGCACCTGCTTGTAGAAGGCGGGCCCACCATCGGATTTGACCGCAATAGCTGTGATCAAGAACAGCGGGCTCAGGATGATCAGTGCCACCAGCGAGATCACAATGTCCATCGCGCGCTTGATGAACAAGAACTCCGGGCTTGCCATGTAGCGACCGACGCGCAGCATCGGCAGATGAAACATATGCATCGGCCATGCGCCGCTCATGATAACATCGCCAACGCGGGGGATGACGAACATATTGATGCCCTTCCCTACGCAGTGCTTTAGGATAATGTTTCGCTCATGGCTGTGAACACCACTGACAAAAACAGTCTCCATGCCGTCCAGAATGCTCAGGTCTGCCAAGCACTCCGACACGCTCAGGGTGACCTGCACATCATATTTCTGGCTCAGACCGTACTCGTTGATGAGCTTTTCCATACCGTGTCGCACATCGTAGACCACAGCGGTCTTCTGCGGCGGGAAGGTCGTGTAGTACCATTTATGTGCGCAGAATGCCCAGATTGCAGCCATCACCAGTTGCCCCACAATTGCCGCAATACCCGGCAACAGGTTGCAGAGCTTTGCGGACATCAGGCAGATCACGATGTACAAAATACCATCGGTTGCCATAGCGCCAAGTATCTGGCCGTACACCAGTTCTGAGACCCGCTGCATCGACATCCAGAACGCATCGTAGATTTTACCGAGTACAATGTACAGGATAAAAAACAGGCCTAAAATCGCAAAATGACCCTCCCATGCCAGATTTGCATAGGTCTGGTGCGAGTAGTACAGGAACCAGCAGCCCGCAAACGGCAGCTCGATCATCAGAACATTCAGGATCTTCACGACCCTCAACATCACATCATGCTGAATCTTTGACATAATCCTCTCCAATAACTCCTTTAGATTTTCTTTTTACGACTCACGTAACTTCTCCGACCCAAATTGCAGCAAGTGCTTTGGATCGCGCTATCAACTACACAAACCGATATCTTCCCCCGTTTTGTGGTTAGCTGAAACATTCAGTTTTTCGCTTTCCCTATGAGGTCCTTGTGCCAACTCCAACCGGCGCGGTCTCGAGTCCGCTTTCTCCCACCGCATCCCGATCTCATCCAGCTTTGCAATCCGTTCCTCTGTCAGAACAGCGCAGCTTTTTTCAGGATTCTGGCGGGTGTACCGCTGCCGCTTGACCCAATTTCCGAGGTTGTAACCGCCCGGTGATACATAATCGGCAGGGACGTTCAGATTGCCGTGGGCATCAAAGTAGCGCTTCGCTTCCTGATACCCTTCGTTCCACTGGCGGTCATTGCGGTTGCCCCAGTACATCCCAATCCTGTTGAGCCGCTCGACCTGTTCGTCCGTCAGCTTTCCTTTCGGGTACGCCCATTGCTGGCTTGCGACCCATTGTCCCAGCCGTTCACCAGCCGCTGTCACATAGGAACGCGGGATATTCAGGTTTCCGTTTTCCTCGTAGTAGGCTGCTGCCAGTGCATAAGCCTTTTCCCACTTGGCATCGAAAATGTTCCACACCATGCCGATCTCATCAAGTTGCGCGATGCGTTCTTCCTTCAAGCGACCGTTCAGCTTTTGCTGCCGGGTCTTGATGATCCACTGTCCCAGTGGGTAACCGTCTGGGTCGGTGTATTTGCCGGGCACCATCAGGTTCCCGTAGGTATCGTGGTATTTTTTGGCAACCTCAAATCCGTGCTGCCACGCAATTTCCTTCCGGTTTCCCCAGACCATCCCGATGCTGTCCAGCCGCGCGATCTGCTGCTCAGTCAGGTTGCCTTGGATCTGTCCCTCGCGCACACGGCGCTGGGTCACCAACCACACCCCAAGGCTCAGACCTCCGGGCGTGGTATACAGTTTCGGAACGTTCAGGTTGCCATGCTCTGCATAGTAGATGCTCGCCTCAGAGAAATAGTGCTCCCAGCCAGAAGAAAGGCTCGCCTGCAGCTGCTCGAACAGCACCCGGCAGTCGTGCACCTGCTCGATGACCTCAAAACGCTCGGTGACGATTTTATCGCCCTCGCCGTTGGCATACAGACGATGGACTGCTTCCTGCATCTCGCTTTGCAGACCGGAAATGCTGGTCAAGCCCTCAAAGTTGTTGACCACATCGAGAATCAACGGGGCTGCGGTATCTCCGGCGGTCAGGGCACGGCCGATTTGCTGCTTGTAGATGATGGGAGAGATGGTAGGTCGGAACAGGATGACCCCGGAAATGCCTTCCACATGGACACCCTCATTGAGCATATCAATGCAGAACAGCAGCTTGAGCTTGTCACTGGTGTCTGTCTTGAAGTCCGCAAAAGCTTTGTCAGTGTTCGGATCATCCGAGTAGGCTTCATACACTACCACATCCGGGTTGACCCTTGCGAACCACTCCGGCACATGGGACACCATCTCGTCCATGTGCTCCTTGTTGGCGCAGAACACAATGTACTTGCCAGCCTTATTCGTGATATGATGTGCAAAGACCCTATCCAGACCATCCGCTTGTTCCAAAGCGCGGCGCAGGGCGTCCAGATATTTCTGGTTCACATCCTGAATGCCCGGTGCCCGCAGGTTATCCACCCGTGCCTGATACTTTGCAAGGGCTTTCTGATACTGATAAACTGTGGTCACATACTTCGGAGCAGGCAAAATGCCCCTGACGACTGCTTCGCCAAGGGTCATGTTGCTCGCAACACGGCTATCGAAAAGTTCTTCAGCCATGTCACGGTTATTATCCAGATATCGAATGTTTGTTGCCGTCAGCCCCAGAAGCTTTGCATCCGGGCATAACTTTAATAAAGCCACCGTGCTTTCGCCCCAACATTCCGCACCGGCACGGTGGAATTCATCGAGTATAATATAAGCAGGCTTCTGCGCCGCTATTTCGTCCAGCTGCGCCTGCGTGCAGCACATCAGTTTGGCATAGGTATAAAAGTGAACGTTTGCCAGCGAAAAATCCGGGTCGTTCCTTTTCAGGCTTTCCAGCTGGGTCTTGAAGATATATTCA
>OMBM01000254.1_pt1 | contig 35045 bp, 21 predicted proteins | sample 1644861 | NCBI WGS metagenome assembly OMBM01 (sample SAMEA103958165, study PRJEB25191) | human gut metagenome | biome: human-associated habitat [ENVO:00009003]; feature: intestine environment [ENVO:2100002]; material: feces | place: Germany | collected 2013/2015 | reverse complement strand
ATATCAATTTTAAGATATAAGAACAGTTTTGCCGTTAAAACAAATGGTAAATTTGATTTATTTGAAAGCGTTGCCGAATTTTCAAAATATTGGAATAAGACAATCTGTCCTCTTCCCAATATCGTAAAGGAAGGACACCTCATTCCTGTAGGCCTTGAATTATATACGCAGATTGCTTTTGTGTCACAAGATTCTAAATCATCAGCCAAAATACAAGCAGGCCGATTTAATAAAAAAGATTTTCTTGAGATGTTGTATGCGATTAAAGGACTTGATAGGCAAGAACTGGACTCGATACATGAACAGGATTTGAAACGCCGGCGGGATGAGTTAAAAGGCATAATAAAAATTCGACGGAAAGAAGCAACTGTTCTCAACGAACGAGGAACAGCCATGTCTATGGTCAGCGCCGCAGTTGATAACCGTGATACAAAAGAACTGATTGAAGAACTTGAAAAGGCTCGAATCGATGTTGCCAATCTAAAAAAACGCAGATCGCGACTACTAGACAGTTTAGAAAATAGTCGTGAAACTCTTGATGAACTCCTCTCGCTTCGCCTTGATACCCCTAAAGGCGAATTAGTTTGTTTTGACTGCGGCTCAACACACATAGGCTATCGCATGCCTTCATCAGAACCGTTATTCGACGTGACAACCCCAAATATGAGAACGCAAATTATTGATTCCCTCAAAGAAAGAATTGAATCAATCAATTTCGACCTTGAAAATAATGAGCGTGAACTACGAAAAGCTCAACGACACTTAGGAGAGCTTCTATCCAAAAATGACGACTTCAGTTTGACCGATCTCGTCGCCTGCAAGGATATGTTCCTCGACGTCAAAGAAATAGATAGAGAAATTCAAGATGCGCAACAAGAAATTAATGAAATTGATAACATGCTTAAAATTAAAAAGGGTCTCACAAATAAGCTAAAAGAACGCCGACGCGAGTTCTACGAAGATCTCATTTCCGAAATGAATCATGTACGCCAAATGATATCCGGAAACAATCAGTCAATTCCTTACACCGCTCTATTTAGCACTAGTACAAATGTATTTTCTGGAAGCGATGAGACTATTTATTTCGCCTCCAGAGAATATGCACTTTCAAAAGTACTAGATCATGGAATGCCGTTGCTCATTGACTCATTTCGAGAAGAAGATCTATCGACAATGAGAGAAAACCGTATGCTCGATTTATTCGCTGAACTTCCAAACCAGATGATTCTCACTACAACAGTTAAACATGAAGAAGGAAAAGAAAAATATGAATCTGATAAACGAGTACATGCTATCGACTATTCCAATCATGAAGTTGAAAAAATTCTGAATTCCTCATATAACGAATCTTTTATCGCCAAAGTTCGTGAATTCGGTATTGTTCTTCCGCAATGAAACTAAGTGGATTTCCAAGTGCTTTTTTACTTGATCTTCTTCTCATCCATTGAAGACCAGTTTTTAGCACTCAAATACGATGAGACCGATGAATAGCCATCGATAGCAGAAGTCCGTGCGACCGACAGAAAGTTGGTGCACGGACTTTTGGGTTGTACGGACAGCGGGCCGCTGAAAGACGGATGTCCCGGAACGCCCGTCACGAGGACAGGATTTCGGATACGAGCCTCGGAAAACAGGCCACTGTCAGTTCTTCTGGTTGGGGACGAGCATGATTTCGCCGTCGGCTATGGGTAGTGCCCGAAGGTTTGCGCACTTAGGGTCGTGCCCGTCCATGGGACGATGATCAGTTCGCTTCCTGCAGGTTGTCATCGAGCCGGGACATGTCGAGGTAGCGGCGCGTGCTCCATTCGTTCGCGGTGACGTACCTGATTCTGGCGCAGATGAGCATCAACGCGCTGTTGCCGTCCGGGAAACTGCCGACGACGCGCGTGCGACGCCGGATTGAATATTTGCTCGTTTCAAGGCCACTGTTATTGCCGAAGAAGGCCGATCGCGCTTTTTGACGATTATTGCGGTTCAAGGCCACCGTTATTGCGTATCAAGGCCACTGGTTGTTAGGCTCCTTTCACCATGCGAGGGACGTGTGGTGAAAGGAGTTACCGACAATGGTAAGGAAAATCAAGGCCAAGGCGATACTCCGCCTCAACGACCAGGGTCTGTCCGGGCGGGCGATCGCCAGATCGTTGGGGATCGCCAGGCAGAGCGTGGCCGAGGTGCTGGCCGCCTCGGCGGCCGCGGGAATCGCCTATCCGGACGTTGAGACGAAACCGGACGACGAGGTGTACTCGATGCTGTTCCCCGGCAGGGGCGAACGGGAAAGCGTGTACGAGCAGCCCGACTGGGCCAGGGTCCACCGCGAGCTCGCGCGTGTCGGAGTGACCCTGCGCATCCTGCACGGCGAGTACGCCGACGAATGCGCCGCCGCGGGCAGGCCGCGCATGGGTTACGACCGTTTCTGCAAGCAGTACGCCGCTTATGTGGCGAGGACCGGTGTGACGAGCAGGGTCGAGCACAAGGCCGGACGCACCATCGAGGTCGATTGGGCCGGCAAGACCATGCGGATCGTCGATCCGGTCACCGGCGACGTTTCGAAGGCGTACCTGTTCGTAGCGGTGCTGCCGTTCAGCCGGTACGCGTTCGTGGAGCCGACGCTCGACATGGGGCAGAACGCCTGGCTGCGGTGCCACGTTGCGATGTACGAGTGGTTCGGCGGCTCCACGCCACGTCTGGTGTGCGACAACCTCAAGACCGGCGTGATCAGCCATCCGCGCGACGGCGAGGTCGTGCTCAACGACGCGTACCGCTCCATGGCCGAGCACTATTCCGCCGCGGTGATCCCCGGACGCGTGCGCAGGCCGAAGGACAAGCCGTCAGCGGAGAACACGGTATGGCACGCGACCATGGCGCTGGCGGGAGCGATGCGCGACCGCGCGTTCGCGTCGCTGGACGAGCTGCGCGGGGCCGTCCGCGGGTGGCTGGACGAGTACAATTCCCGTCCGTTCCAGAAACGCGACGGCTCCAGACGGTCCGTGTTCGAGTCCGACGAGAGGCCGCTGCTGATACCGCTGCCGGGAACGGCGTACGAGGTGGCGGACTGGATATACGGCAGGAAGGTGCAGTCCAACTGCCACGTCGCGTATGCGCGCAACTGGTATTCCGTCCCGTACGCCTACGCCGGAACCGTCGTGGACCTGCGCGTCGGCTCCGACACGCTCGAGGTGTGGCACAAGGGCTCCAGGCTCTGCACGCACAGACTCCTGCCCGCCACGGCGGCCAACCGATACAGCACGAACGAGACCGACCTGCCCGGGAAGGCCGGATGGAGGCAATGGGACCGGGAACGCTGCGAGCGATGGGCGAAACGCGTCGGACCGGACTGCGCGGACGTCGTCGGGAGGCTGTTCGCCGCGCAGCGCTTCGACGACCAGGGGGTGGAGCCCGCGTTGGCGGTGCTGCGGCTCTCGAGACGCTATTCCGAGCGGCGTCTCGAGAACGCGTGCTCGCTGGCCCTGCAGTCGGTCGCCTCGCCAAGGTACTCGCACATCAGGCCGATACTCGAGACCGGCCAGGACATGACCGGCGGGCTGACGGAAACATCCGATGACGGTGCCGGCGGCTGGGTGCGTGGTGGCGACTACTACGCGAACATGGGCAGGTGAGCGCGATGATCATCGATTCCGAGACCAAACGCAAACTGCGCGAGATGAACGCCGCCGAACTGCTCGACGCGTTCGAACGGCTCGACGAACGGACCGTCATGCCCCTGAACCATGCCGAGGTGGTCGGCCTCGCGGTCGACAACGCGTACGGCGGATACACCGACGCGAAGATCCAACGCCTGGTCAAACGGGCGGGACTGCGCTACCCGCAGGCCGACCTGCGCACCATCGACCTCGCCGAGGAGCGCGGGCTCGACCGCGGCGTGCTCGCCGGACTCGACGCCGGCAACTACCTCGGACAGCGTCTGAACGTCGCGTTCCAGGGAGCCACCGGATCGGGCAAGTCGTTCCTGCTATGCGCGTTGGTGAAATCCGCGTGCAGGGGACGCTACCGGGCCTGCTACATACGGATGCCCGACCTCGCGGAACAGGTCGCGGCCGCGGCCCTCAAACCGGGAGGTCCGGCCAAGCTCGTGCGCAAATACTCCACGTACACGCTGCTCGCGATCGACGAATGGCTCGTGGACAAGCCCGACGAGCAGTTCAGGCGCTTCCTGCTTGAGCTCATGGAACTGCGCTACGACAACGCCAGCACCGCGTTCGCGACCCAGCTGGCCACCAAGGAATGGCACAGCCGTCTCGGCGGCGACACCATCGCCGACGCCATCCTCGACCGCATCGTGCACAACACGGTATGGATCGACACCGGCGAGTTCAACATGAGGCAACGGCACGGACAATCCATGCTCGAATCCTGACCAAAGGGGGTCAGTGGCCTTGAACCGGTCCGCCACTGGCCTTCTTTGGCAATAACGGTGGCCTTGAAAGGGAATAATCAGTGGCCTTGAAAGCTGCAAATATTCAGGATCTCCCGGTTCAGCCGTTCGATCATGTTGTTCGTGCGGATCCTCCTGCGGTGCTCCGTCGGGAATTCCGGCAAAAGGTAGGCGGTCGTCTCCCCGATGCCCTCGCGCAGGCAGCCGGCCGCCGCCTTGAGCTTCCTGGACTCCATCTCCGCGGCGACCGTCCCGGCCTTGGCGAGGGCGGATTCGCGGGACTCCATGGCGAATATCGCCTTCAGGGCCGCGGACGCCCAATCCCGGTGGTTGGGCTGTGTTTCTGCAAGTTGGCGTCCACAGTAGGAGCTGGTGCCGTTTTGTTGGACTCGTCATTGATTCCATCACCACCAATCATGCCACAAGACCGAGCCTGCGTCGACGCTCCATGATGCCCGTGTCCGAACTCCGTCTTGATCCTCTTGTCCCGGTACCAGACCATGTAGCCGTCCAGCATGTTTATGAACCCGTCCATCGAGACGCCCGCGAAGCTGCGCTTGTGGAAGAACTCCTGCTTGAGACGGCCGAAGAACCCCTCCGCGGCCGCGTTGTCCGGACTGCATCCCTTCGCGCTCATCGAACGCGTCAGACCATGCTCCTTGCAGATGCGGATCCACTCGGGCCACCGGTAGTGGCAGCCGCGGTCGGAATGGATGATCGGCTTCTCCCCGTCCCCGAGCGTGGAGCACGCGCCGGCGAGCATGCCGTTGGCCAACGCCGCGGTCGGAATGGATGATTGGCTTCTCCCCGTCCCCGAGCGTGGAGCACGCGTCGGCGGGCATGCCGTTGGCCAATGCCGCGTTCGGGCTGGTGCCGATCGTCCACGCGACCGGAAGCCCGTCGTAGCAGTCGATCACGGGCGACAGATAGGCCTTGCCCGCGGGAATCGAGAACTCCGTGAGGTCCGTGACCCACAGCATGTTCGGACGCTCGGCGTGGAAGTCGCGGTTCACCAGGTTCTTCGGGGCTTTGGTGAGCTCGCCCTTGTACGAGCTGTACCGCTTCGCGCTCTTGAACAGGGGCGCCAGGCCATGCCTGGCCGTCAGCCGCATGACCCGTTTCGCCGATACCCTGACGCCCATGCCCTTCAGCTCCAGGTGGATCCGCTTGTACCCGTACCTGCGCTTGCTGTTCTCGAACGCCTCCTCGACCAAGGGCAGCAGCCACGCGTCCTTGTCCGGTCTGTCCATGGCCTTGATCTGGTAGTGGTATGTGCTGCGCGCGATGCCGACCATGGGCAGCAGTCTTCCGGCGGTCACGCCGAGCTTCTCACTGGTCTGTTTGACGAGGATGGCCTTCTCTCGGTTGGTCAGGTTTTCCGGGACTGCGCCCGGCTCTTTTCCCAACAGCTCGATCACGCCCTTCCGGATCGCGATCTCGATGTCCAGTTCCCTCTTCTCCCGCCGCTGCCGCTCGACGTCGGCGTCCAGCCCGTCCAGACGGGCACGCGTCTCCGCCAGCCTCTTCTCCAGCGCCGCCACCGCGTCCGCCAGGCCGGCCGCGTCCCGCGGGCCGGCGGCGGCCGGCGGCATGGCCGCCGGCGTAGAGGGCTCCGCGCCGGTCTTTCCCTCCCCGGCCGTCGAGGGCTTCTCTCCAGGTGTCTTCGTCACGTGCGTCTCCTTGGATCCGGCGAGCATCTGCCGTTTCCAGTTTCTCACGACGGACGCCTCCACGCCCAGTTCGGCGGCCGCCTCGCGTGATTTCAGCCGTCCGGACGCGACCGCGGCCACCGCCTTCCGCTTCAGTTCCTCGGGAACCGGGCCGTGCCTCAGCTTGCGTCGGCCGGGGGCGAGCTCGTCGATCCACGCGGTGAGCAGCTCATGGCTTTTCGGATAGCCGAGCGCGCGCATGGTGCGTTTCAGACGCCTGCCGTGTCCGAGGTAATGGTCCACCGCGGCCCGTTTCTGCTCGTCCGTGTACCGCCGGTACCGTTTCCCGCGAGTGGACTGTCTTCCGGTGCGTTCCTCCTCGAGGCGTTCCCGGTACCACACCGGCAGCATCCCCCTGCTGGGATAGCCGAGTTCGTGTATCACGTCCGCGGCGCAGCGCTCGTATCTGACGTACAGGTCCACGGCCCTGTCACGCTGCTCTTTGCTGTACTTCGCCATAAGGGGGTTCTCCTCCCGGTCGGGAAGTCCAAGAAAACGTCACCACCTCGTTCGGACTGAATCGACGCGCCATTCTGGGCTACTTCAATTTGACAAAACACAGGCCGCGCGTGATCCAACCGTTCTCGTAGGCGATCTCCTCCACGATCGCGATCGGAAGGCCCTGCGCGCGCTGGACTGTACGCACGAATTCGCCAGCCTCGAACAAAGAATCCATCGTGCCGGTATCCAACCACGCGTAACCACGACCCAACGTACGCACGTTCAGCATGCCCGCATCCAAATACATACGGTTCAAGTCAGTGATCTCCAACTCGCCACGCGCACTCGGCTTCACCCGCTTGGCGTATTCGACCACGTGCTCGTCGTAGAAATACAGGCCGGTCACCGCGTAATGCGACTTCGGCTTCGCAGGCTTCTCCTCGATGGACACGGCCTTCCTGTCCTCGTCGAACTCGACCACGCCATACCGCTCCGGATCGTCGACATAATAGCCGAACACGCTCGCGCCCCCGCCGGACTCGGCCTTCGCGACCGCGCCACGCAACGTCGCGCCCAGACCATTGCCGTAGAAGATGTTGTCACCCAACACCAACGCGCACGGCTCGCCCGCGATGAACTCCTCACCCAACAGGAACGCCTGAGCCAGACCATCCGGAGACGGCTGCACCTTGCACGAGAACCGCACCCCGTAATGCGAACCATCGCCCAGAAGCCTCTCGAAGTTCGGCAGATCCTTCGGCGTGCTGATAATCAGGATGTCACGGATCCCGGCCATCATCAGCACGCTCAGCGGAATATGACGCATCGGCATGTCCAATGTCTCGGCATTCCAACAATATAATTCCATCACTCCTCACGAAATTGGCATACGCCAGAAACCAAGCCCCACCCAGCCGGTGAAACGCACAGCAAACACTCATATCGGCAAAACGATTCCCATCAAGCAACATAGACAGTGCAATAGAGACCGCGTCTTCGAGACACGGTCAAACAAATCACTCGTGCGTTTTGAGACGATAGTGCTTCTTGCCACAATGAAAAAGCAATCCCATATCGACGTGCATTTAAACTAACGAGCTACAACCTTGCACAATGCAAGCCAACCACTAAAACAACTTACGAGAAATGAATACTCTTAATCTTGGGAACGGGAGCACTCCCCTCACGCAGTCGTTCCACCCCCGTAGAATTTTCGGGAGAGAGACGGACCAGGAGAAAGAAGTATGATGGACGAAAACAGCCAGAGCACAAGCACGAGCGGCAGCGGCGTACACGTCAGACAAGCCGCGCCGGCACACTCCAGAAATTCAAATGGGGGGGGTGCAGGAATTCCAGCATCGAGCTGCTGCGCATCATCGCGATGTTCATGATCCTCATGCACCACTTCATCGTCCACAACGGCTATGACGTGCTGAAACTCCCCCTGGGACCGGAACGCATCTTCTTCCAGCTCGTGATGCAGGGCGGCGGTAAAGTCGGCGTCGTCATCTTCTTCTCCATCTCCGCTTGGTTCTTTCTCGACAAAGAGCAAACCATCAAATCCAACCTCAAACGCGTGTGGATCATGGAACGCGAACTCCTGTTCTGGAGCCTCATCCTCGTGGCGTTCTACCTCGTGTTCGACCGGACCGACCTCGGCATGAAACTCATGGTGAAGAGCATCGCGCCATTGAGCATGGGACTGTGGTGGTACGCCACCGCATACGCCATCTTCCTGGCGCTGCTCCCCTTCCTCTCCAGGGGACTGAAGGCGCTCGGACGCGAATATCACTTGGCGCTTGCTGCAACAGTACTGACAATCTGGGGACTGTTGAGTTTCATTCCTGGAGCGCAGTCGCTATCCGACAACGTTTTCGGCTTCATCTACGTGTTCATCCTCATCTCCGCGTACAAGTGGTATATGAAGCCGTTCACCACCAAACAGATATGGCTGCTGACCGGCATCGGATTCGGATTCTTCCTTCTCTACACCGTCGCATCCGCAACGCTGTCTCTGATGGGACATGATATGGGCATCTTCATCACCGGATCGTGGAAACTGCCCGTCGTCATGGTCGGCTTCGGCATGTTTCTGCTGTTCGACCGCGTCACCTTCCACAGCCGCGCCGTCAACCGGATCGCGCAATCCGCGTTCTCCGTATACCTCATCACCGACTACGCCGCCTCCGAGAAACTGCTTTGGGTACGATTGTTTAACCTGCAGAACCTCTACCAGCAGCCGTGGGCGATTCTGCTGATCCTCGGCATCCTGCTGGCGATCTACGCAATCTGCACTCTGCTTGATTTCATCCGCCAGGCACTGTTCGCCGTCACCATCGATAAGCGGCGTGGACGCTGGTTTGAGCTGCTGTGGGACAAGGCCTGTGAACGGAAAAACAGCCAGCTGCCCCCCGCTGACCGATTCAGCTAATACCCGATGAGTTCCCATTGCTATAGGAATCTGACCTTCCTTACCTATCTTTCATAATTCTGACATGTAAGAGATAAATCTTACATGTTAGAATTATGAAAGGTTATGAAAGGAAAGCGATGTTACCAGATCGGGAATCTCTGACCGTCGAATTCAAAAGCGAGCAGCGCCGCCCGCAATCAGACGATGAAATCGTAGATAACGTCGTTGCCCTCGCGAACACACAAGGCGGCACGCTCTATCTCGGAATCGAAGATAACGGCATAGTCACCGGCGTCTCCGAACAGCATTCCAATATCAATGGACTCGCGGCCTTCATATTCAACAAAACCGTACCGCAGCAGACCACCCGAATCGAGTCTTTTCACGAACATGGCTGCCAAGTGGTAGTAATAGAAGTAGATAACAGTCAGCAAATCGTATCCACAAGCAACGGCAAGACTCTGCAACGCCGGCTCAAAGCCGACGGCACTCCCGAAGTAGTGCCGTTATTCGTCTCGCAATTCATCAGCCGTCTCTCACAACAACGCAGTTACGATTACAGCGACATGCCAGCCCCAGGCGGCGAGCTCACAGATTTGGATACCGAAGCCCGGAACCAATTGCGCCAGCACATTCGCGAGACCAATACAAACAGTTCACTGCTGACTTTCGACGATACGGACTTCGACAGGGCTCTTGGACTGGTGTCCGGCAATGAGGGTGAAGAGCTTCCCACCATTGCCGGGTTATTGACCATTGGCACCACCGAAGCCATCAAGCGCTGCATACCCACAGCCTCAGCCACGTTCCAGGTCATGGAAGGTACGACACCGCGAATAAACACGGATCCATTTGTGCTGCCGCTGGTTGACATGTTCGGCAAAATCAGCGATTTAATACAACCATGGAACCCCGGCCACGAAATCATGAGCGGATTGATACATATGAACGTGCCGGATTTCGACCCTCAGGCTCTCCGCGAAGCCATGGTAAACGCGTTCTGCCATCGCGACTATGCACGGATCGGCAGCGTGCGGTTCATGATTGACACCGATGGCCTGACCATTTCCAACCCGGGCGGCTTCATCGAGGGCATAAGCGAAGACAACCTCCTGTCTGCACAGCCTAGATCGAGGAATCCCCGACTGGCCTTGATTCTGAAAACCGCTGGATATGCCGAGCAGACCGGACGCGGAGTGGATAAGATTTATATCGGCTCATTGGCCAATGGAGGCGCAATGCCCGATTATTCGCAATCCACCAGCACCGAGGTCAATTTGTTCATTCGCCGTGCCGTGCCAGACGAGTCGTTCATCAGGATGGTGTCCGAAGAAGAGAAGCGACGTGGCAGCAGTCTCTCGGTATGGGCGCTTATCATACTTTCTTTGCTTAAAGAGCATCGTCGTCTGACTATGTCGCAGCTTCACGAGTTTTCCCGATTGGAAGAACGTCGGGTAGTTGGCGCAGTGGAGGATTTGGTGGAGGCTGGCGTTGTGGAGGCGTCCGGCAGCGGCATATCCCGTTCGTACATTCTGAGTTCCAAGGTGTACAAGGCAGACGATGCATTACCGGCATACGTCAGGCAGAACAATATCTCAGCGACACGTCAGCGAGGACTGGTACTTGAGCTAGCCGAAAAGAACGACGGCGAGGTGACATCTTCGGAAGTCATGGATTTATTGGGCTTGAGCTATATCAGCGCATACCGGCTACTTAAGAAGATGGAGGATGAGGGCAAACTGATGCATGAGGGCAAAGGACGTTCCTCGCGATATCTCATCGCGTAAACAGGATGTGCCAGCACCTGGAGATGGTGCCGCCAGCGAATGGCTGCGAAGCTACCTCCAAGAAAGCATCCGCCCCCCCGTTTGGCCATATGGCCAGCATACCGGGAATCCTTTGCCAGCCAACGTTCCAGTCACTGCCTGGTCGGATAACCCAGGTGCTCGACCACCTGGGCCGTACCACCTGGGCCGTTGGCCTCGGCGTGGCGGAATACAGTTCCACCGCACGCTGTCGTTCTTCGGGACCGGACATACGAAGATTCTCTCATTCAGTCTCCAAGAAAACGCCAGCATCCCCTTATCAAATTTTATGGCCATTCTCTTGGCACAGCCGACTATTCATACTTTCAGGCCATATTTGATCAGATTGATTTATATGGGGGAAACACAACTCTCTATTTTCTGCATGCGCCAAGGATAACGCCCGTCTTCTTGCGCAGATTCGGTTGTGAGTTCCGATGAAAAGGACATGGCCCGGCTTTGGTACGATTTTCAGTCGCTTACACATGAAAACCGCGATTGGAAAGAAGGCCGGAAGCCATGTCCGATAAAATCATACAGTTCGACGACGCCATGTTCGAGTCCAAGCTCGATGCTTTGGTTCGAATCAAGGTCGAGCAGACCATCAACGCCATGCTCGACGCCGAGGCCGACGAGATCACCAACGCCGCCAGATACGAGCGCAAGACCGACCGGAAGGCGTTCCGCGCCGGCCACTACGAGCGCACGCTGACCGCCAAGGCCGGCAAGTTGAGTCTCAAGGTGCCCAAATTGAAGGGCGCCCTGTTCGAGTCGGCGGTGATCGAACGTTACCGGAGGCGCGAATCCAGCGTCGAGGAGGCGCTGAGGGAGATGTACCTCGCGGGCGTGAGCACACGCAGGGTGGACGACATCAGCCAGCTGCTGTGGGGCGAGCGGATGCCATCCCAGACATTGAGCGACAAACTCAAGAAGATCTACAAGGAGATCGACGAGTGGCGGAAACGCCCGTTGGAATCCGAGTACCCGTACGTGTTCGTGGACGGCGTGTGGCACAAGCGATCCTGGGGCGGGCACGTGGAGAACGTGAGCGTCCTCGTCGCCATCGGCGTCAGCACGGAGGGCCGGCGCGAGGTCATCGCGGTCGACGAGGGCATGCGCGAGGACGCGGCCAGCTGGGAGCAGTTCTTCCGAAGCATGATCGAACGCGGGTTGAGGGGCGTCAGACTGGTGGTCGGCGACCGGTGCGCCGGACTCGTCTCCACGGTCAACTCGATGCTGCCGAACGCGAAATACCAGCGGTGCATGGTGCACTTCATGCGCAACGTGCTCTCCAAGACGCCGCCCAGTCACAGGGAATGGGCGTCCGCCGCCCTGAAGGCCATCTTCGCGCAGGAAAACCGCGAATCCGCCATGGCCAAGGCAGGGACGGTCGCGGGCGAAATGGAGGAACGCAAGCTCAAGGCGGCCGCGAACTGCCTCCGCGAGGGCGTCGGCGAGACCACCACCTACCTCCTGCCGGAGTTCCCCGCGAACCATGGGATCAAGCTGCGCACGAACAACATGATCGAGCGATTGAACAAGGAGATCCGCCGGCGCACCCGGGTCGTGGGCGGCTTCCCCGACTCCAACAGCGCGCTCATGCTCGTATGCGCCAGAATCCGCTACGTCACCTCACGCTCGTGGTCGGACCGGCGATACATGGACATGTCCCGGCTCGATGACAACCTAGGCGCAGCGGCATGAAAGTCACGCCAACAGCTAGCCAACAGCCAATCTGCGCAAAGAAGCGGGCACTACCTTTACGGGACACAGAACATACCAAAGCGGCCGGAAACATACGATCATGGCAAGAAAAACACATTCAAGGCACCGCTTTTCATATATTTTGCGCCAGGTCTCCCCTATCGGGAACAGGAACCGAGAGTCCCGGAAACATCACCGTCTCGATTGGAACGATTCCCAGCCCGATACGAGAAGTGACACATCGCAAAGGCTGCCGCATGTAAACAGAAAACACCCAAGGGCAATGTCTCGGATTGTATGATGCTGTTCCGTATTGCCGTTATTTTCAGAAAAATGAGGATGGTATGATGCGCTTCGCCTTGCAGACGTGCTGATCGACGTTACGGTGCAGCATAATCATGCTCGGAGCTTCTGAAACGATTGGATCATGGATTCCAGCGAATCCACGGATCCTCGGCTCACCATCACCGTCACGCAAGCCGACATTGATGAAATGCTCGCAGTCCCCTCTTAGTCTTTTACTAACAATTCCAAAAACTCTGATCCCGAATCTTTTAATCTCCAACCTTCCAAGACATCATTCGCCTGATCGGCAGTAATCCGAACCTTGCCATTTTGATTTGTTACACCGTTACCTTTGAGTGCAAAGGTATATGCCGCATGGCACAACTGCTGCTCACGCCGCTCACCAGTTTTATGTTGCAATTCATTATCGCTAACATATGACGCGACCATATTCAGATACTCAGCAGGATCAAACAAATATTTGGCAGTCTGAACATCGGCAACATAGCTTTCATCATCTTGTTTTGTCACCAATGCTGCCGCAGAAAGAAAAACAAATTGGCCTTCGTCTTCGGCATATTCACGAAGTGCAAGTAATACACTCCTCAAATCATCCGGCACATTACCGAACAACCATCCCAACATCACCATTGTCAAACGCAATTCACAAAAACTCAAACGCCCTGGCAATACGGCAAGATTATTATTCTGAACACACTTTTTAGCAAGAAGCAAAACCCGCTTTTCGAAGAGTTCAGCGTAGCTTTTCCAATCAATCTCTCCCAACGCAGACTGCGAATGGCCATACCCTAAAGTTTCTACCCGAACATTCCATGTCTCAAGCATTTTATTGCGCTGCCGGTCACCCTCTTGAGACGACAGGGATTGCAGTTCACATAGCACAGCCAAATAAATATCAAACAGAAACGCACCAACATTGTCGTTCTGAAGACATTCTTTCAAAAGCAATTCGACATCAACCGCATTCCAGCCCCTTCTACATACCATAGTAAATAAATTCAGCACATAAGGATAATATTCTTGCAATGTCTTGCAGAAACTATTCTTCAAGTAAAAACGAAGCAACATACGCATTCTTATTACATTGCCATGTGTATCCCGAGATAAGTATCGCTTGATTTTTTCTTGCAATCTTGGAGAATAAGCAATCTGCAGCAAACCAGCATCCGACTGTACGGCATCAAGATTGATTTCACAAAGGAATCGTTTATACCACTTCTCCGGAACATCCCCCGAAGATGGCATCAGTCGAAAATATGCATCAATATAGTCCTTCTTGCATATCGACCGATATGAATCCGGAACATCATTTTCAGAAAGAAAGTATTCTTTCCCCATGGAGATTTTATCTACAAAAGGAAATAATATATGAATTATCTTCTTCCATTCGATTGAATATTTATTAAATATTTTCTTTTCATCAGCTTGTTTTATAACTTCTTCAAGATCAGCTGTTTGATCAGAATAAACCATATACTCTTCATCCGCAAAAACAGGATCCACCATTAAACACCGATTTTCCCATATCCAAGAATAAAACTCCGGACAGAAGATACGCAATGCGGTGATACCCGCCAAATCTAATAGCTCGACGTCATCACCAAGCGCCTCATAGTACAGACGAAAATCATTCAAGAATCGCACCATATCTCGCTTGTTCTGAATGAATGGGCAAATGCAATAATTGAAAATACCCTGTTCTCTCCCTAATGACAGGCTGTCACGCCAACCAACGCGCAATATTTCATGTTTCAGAGATTCGTGCAATTCGTTAAGCGACAACTCAGGAACTACTGCAGGAATTTGAACTATCTTCTCAAGAAATTCAGAGCCACGATTATGACTTGCTTTATCGAGTGCTTGCGTTACATATGCCTTGTCATAGAGCAACACATATGTGACATGCGGGAGATCACCCACTGCTTTTACCGCTTGGATAAGCGAACTGATTTCATCATCCAGAAGACGATCTAAATCATCGATGAATACAACAATCTTGTCTGATTGCGATTGAAGATCGTACTTCAGCCTGCTTCTTGTTTGATGTAAATCACCAGTTCTATATTTCTTAGTAGATAATAATTTTGATAAATTTTGGAAACTCCAAGAGATACATCCAATAGAAATACCAATCTCAGAATAAGGAAGTACAGCGTTTATCGCTCTATAAATCAAATGAACCACAGAGGTGATTGCATTATTATTAAAGCAATCAAATCTCATCAATAGCTTTTGATACCACTTCAATCGGGGAGAAAGACCTGCCGAGATTTCGGAGAACAATGCAGATACTATCTCACCGGACCTGGAGTACATCCATGCGTCAAATTCAATGAGGTGCGTCTTGCGATCAGGTAGAGGCATCTGTTGAAGACGTTCAATGAGCATGTTCTTGAGGGATGTTTTACCGCTGCCCCACGCTCCCTCTATCCCAACCACTAAGCCATCCGAATCATCGCCGGTTAAAAGAGCATAAGCAAGGTTATCAACATATTTTTCACGACCATACTTATCATCCTCAACATGCCGTATAGGCTTATCTGCAGCGAACAATTGTTTTCCTTAAGACGCGGATATTTGAACTCGGCCAATATATCTACTGCGCCATCTTATACCGCGCTACTCTTTGCATAAAACTTCGGAATTGACGACAAGAATGCTTCCTTCAAATTATCACTTATAGGATTTTGAGAACCTAAAAGCAAAATAATTTGACTACAATAACTATTCTTAGATAATCCAAACAATGAGCTTATACGCTTTACTATACTTTTATCATTTAAAATCTCTAAAATTTGAACATAATCTTTCTTTTTTCCAATAGCAGAAAAACATTCACAAATTTTCTTCTGTATTTCTGCCGACCCATCCCTTACCATATTCGCTATTTCATCAGAGGATTTACCGCTAACATCTAGGCCAATTAAAAAATCTTTGATGGCATCCCGACATGCTTCACGCTCCAATCGTTCTTTTCCTTTTATGAATTCGTCTACAACAAAATGCTGCGCATAAGCGACGACCTCGGCAGATTGTCCCATATGACCGGCAAACACCTGCATTACTTCATCAAGTAAAAACAAATTCTCAACTTCAGCCACAGGTAAAACATTTATTCCACGCATTCGCAACTCCTCAAGCTGTCCCTGTGACCTTCGATCACGATCAATCAAACCATAAACTTCAACATGATGAAGATTCGAATTGTTCCGAAAAGAAATTGTTTGTTCGATGACTATATTTCATACAACCTTTATCCAATAGCCCCGAACTCACGTTTGCATCCACTGAAAATTTTTGCAAACCACTTTTCAATACTCCCTCACACCACAACTTGCAATCGTTACGCATTCTGCATCCACAAATTGCCATTCAATCGGGGGTTACCCCTGCAAAAACAACGGCAAGTTTTTGCAAAAATCATTGTTATTGCAGCAACGATTTTCATTGACATTCTGACATTTTCCATTCTTTAGCACTCCGCAAAAGGTATAGAATGTACAGCATACGTTCGCAATAGAGCAAACGTTATCAGAGAAGATAAACCTCGTCATAAGGGGCCGTCAGTAAGGAACAAAGGAGTCATGAAACATCGGAAACCCGCACCGGCCTGGCATAGGCTGGGTCTGAAGATCAGCAAGAAGGTGGTGGTCGGCATCACCGCCGCGGCGACCGCCTTCGGCGGACTGGCAATCGCCAGCACCGCGGCACAGGCCAGCATCGATCGCGACAGCTACGCCGACACCGTTGAAAACACCACGTTCGAACAGGCGCGCAAGCATTACGGACTGGCGCAGCAAATGAGCGAGGGCGCCACCCTGCACGCATGGGAGTGGAGCTTCAAAACCATTGAGGAAAACATTCCCGCCATTGCCGAAGCGGGTTACACCTCCGTGCAGACCGAGCCGATTTCCGCTATTCATAACGGTGGTAAGGGCAAGATCTTCACCGAGAACTGGTACTACGTGTATCAGCCGACCGACACCACCATCGGCAACTGGGTGATGGGCACCGAAGATGATCTGAAGAGCCTGTGCGACACCGCGCATAAGTACGGCGTGCGCATCATCATCGATGTGGTGGCCAACCACATGACCGCCACATGGAACGCCATCGCCGACCGTTGGAAGAAGAGCGAGTATTATCATCACGACTGCAACGACGGCAACGTGCAGGACTGGAACAACCGCTATCAGGTGACCCACTGCAAGCTGCTCGGCCTGTATGACATCAACACTGAGAACACCGAAACCGCCAACATGATGCACGATTTCCTCGTGCAAGCGGTCAACGACGGTGTGGACGGGTTCCGTTTCGATGCGGCCAAGCACATCGAACTGCCGGACGAGTATAACGGCTCCCAGTATTGGAACATCATTCTTAACAATGGCGCGCAATTCCAATACGGCGAAGTGTTGCAGGATTCCATCTCCCGCGATAGCGACTATGCAAAGCTGTTCTCCAGCCACAGCAAGAACGGCGGCGGCGTCACCGCATCCTCCTACGGCAGCAAGCTGCGCGGAGCCCTGAATTCGAAGAACCTGAACGCCGGCACCCTGTCCGATTGGAGCAACTCCGCCAGCCCGAGCAATCTTGTCTCTTGGGTGGAATCGCATGATAACTATTCCAATAGCGATAGGGAATCCACCGGCATGAGCGAGTGGCAGATGACCATGGGCTGGGGCGTCATCGGTTCCCGCTCCCAGACCATGCCGCTGTACTTCGACCGCCCGGTCGGTTCCGGCGGCAGCCAGCCACAGTTCTCCGAGGAGAGCAAACTCGGCGATGCCGGTGCGGATTCTTGGAAGGATGCGCAGGTCGTGGCGGTGAACCACTTCCGCAATACCATGAACAACAACAAGGCTTCGGAGTATCTGCGCAACTGCGGCGCGAATTCCTGCCTCATGGTGGAACGCTACATCAAGGACGGCAACTTCAAGAACGACGGCGTGACCATCACCAACATGGGTGATACGCAAGAGCTGTCCGGCACTGCCACCAACCTTGACGACGGCACCTACAAGGACCAGGTCTCCGGCGGTACCATCACCGTTTCCGGCGGCAAGATCACTTCCGGCTCTGCTCCCGGCGGCAAGATCAGTGTGTTCTTCACCGACAATTCCGGTTCGGTTTCCGCAACCCCGGGCGACAGCTCGTTCAAGACGGACACCACTACCGTTACCCTGAATGCGAACAACGTCACCGATGCCACCTACACCACTTCGGAGGGCAAGTCCGGCTCGTATCAGGATGGCGACACCATCACCATCGGCGCTTCCACGGCGATCGGTGACACCATCACCGTGAAGCTGCAGGGCAAGGATGCGGATGTCCAAACGGTCTCCGCAACATACAAGTACACGAAGAAGGATCCGGCCGCCATCAGCACGGCTTATGCGAAAAAGCCGAGTGCGTGGAGCAACCTGTACGCCTATGTGTATGTAGACGATTCGAGCGCCACCACTTTGAAGGAAAATGCGAAGTGGCCGGGCGAGCCGATGACACAGGTCGCTTCGGGAGACACTTGTGGCAAGGATGGCGAGTACAAGTATGAGATTCCCGACGATCTCGAGGGAAGTAATACGCGCATCATCTTCAACGATGGCAATGCCACAAATACCAAGAAGTATCCTGCCGACACCACCGAAGGCGAGGATGCCGCTGGCCTTAAGATCGATGGCAATTACGCTTGGGACGGCAACACTTCGTCCGGCACCTGGGAGGCCCGCAATTGCGTGGTCACCCCGACCAAGTCTGTTAAGATTGATCAGTCGGATTACAGCGTGGACCTGTCCGAGGGCGTGGCCACGAAGCAGTTGACCGCCACGACCGATCCGAAGGGCGCGTCCGTGAGCTGGAGCTCGTCCGACAAGGACGTGGCGACCGTCAGCCCGAAGGGCGTGGTCACCCCGAGGAAGGCCGGCAAGGCCACGATCACCGCGAAGTCCGGGACCAAGACCTCGTCGATCACCGTGACCGTGACCGGTGAGCTTCCGCCGGACCCGGTCGCGAAGAACACCGTCTACGCTTCGAAGCCTTCGGGCTGGGGCAAGATCTACGCGTACGTGTACACGGGCGACGGCGCGACCGCGGCGAACAACGCGGCCTGGCCGGGCGTGGAGATGACCGCCCCGAGCGCGACCGACGGCTGCCAGCAGACCGACCTGTACAAGTACGTGGTCCCGGACAACCTCGCCAAGGGCGCGAAGGTGATCTTCAACGACGGCGGCAGCCAGCAGTATCCGGGATCCCGCCAGCCGGGCCTGGACTACGACGGCGGCATCGTGAAGTGGGACGGCTCCTCCGCGGCCCTGGCCGCGGTCGAGTGCGAGACCACCATCCCGGTCACGTCCGTCTCGGTCTCTGGTGATGGTGTGAAGGACGGGAAGCTCTCCCTGAAGTCCGGGGCGAGCGTGCAGCTGACCGCGACGGTCAAGCCCGACAACGCGACGGACCGCAAGGTCACCTGGACGAGCTCGGACAGCTCCGTCGCGAACGTGATGGGCACCGGCGTGGTCACCGCCGGCTCGAAGGCCGGCAAGGCCACGGTCACCGCGACCGCGGGCGGCAAGAGCGCGTCCGTCGAGGTCACGGTCGAGGCGCAGGATCCGTACGCCGAGCTGGACGCGTTGGCGAAGGCCCACGCGTCGGATCTGGAGGACGGCACGTACGTGGTGTCGACCAGGCTGAAGGACGGAATGCTCCTGGACGTGGCCGGAGGCTCGAAGAAAGACGGCGGGAACGTGCTGATCTACACCGCGACCGGCGGCGCGAACCAGCAGTGGAGGGTGACGCACGACCCGAAGGGCTACGTGACGCTCGCGAACGTGAATTCGGGCAAGGTCCTGGACGTGGCGGGAGGCTCCGCGAAGGACGGCGCGAACGCGTTGCAGTACTCGTCGAACGGCGGCCGTAACCAGAAGTGGGTCGCGGTCAGGTCCGGCTCGTCGTACCGCCTGGTGTCCGCGATGTCGCAGTCGCTGGTCCTGGACGTGGCGGGCGCATCCTCCAGGAACGGCGCGAACGTGCTGGTCTACACGGCGAACGGCGGCGCGAACCAGCAGTGGTCGTTCAGGCCGGTCGGACAGTCCCTGAAATCCGCGACGGTCTGGTACCGTCCCTCGTCCGCGCAGGAGCGCGTGCGCGTGCAGTGGCGCGTGTACGGCAGTCCGGACACGACCGGCGGTATGGAGATGACGCAGGCGTGCGGAGGCTGGTGGAAGGCCACGGTTCCCGCGGCGGGCTCCACGAGGACCGGCCTGTCGTTCTCGTACGGCTCCGCGACCGATGACAACGGCGGGAAGCTGTACGACGTGAAGGGCGAGTCCGCGGCCGTCTCGGGCGGCCAGGCCGTGACCGACGTCACACCAAACTGCACAGTAACCACCAAACAATAACCGAAGACAGCTGAGGCCTGATTCCGTATTCCAAGGGAATCGGGCCTCAGCCTTACCTGAACAAATCCAATCCAATCAAGGAAGATGATGAAACAATCAGCAACGCTTGCTCGTCTGAGTAAGAAGACCGTGGCGTTCCTTGCCGCGGCCACCACGCTGCTCGCGGGTCTTTCGTTCGCTACGGCCGCACCGCAGCAGGCCAACGCCGCCACCCGTGACAGCTACGCCGATACCATCGGCAATCCGACGTTCGAGGCCGCCCGCCAGAAGTACGGCCTGCCGAAGGATATGAAGGACGGTGCGACCCTGCACGCCTTTGAATGGTCCTTCAAAACCATCATGGAGAACATTCCGGATATCGCCAAGGCCGGTTATACCTCCATCCAAACCGAACCAATCGTCAAAATCAAGGACAACCGCAAGCTCGGCACCGGTAACTGGTATCTCAACTGGTACTATGTCTACCAGCCAACCGACATGTCCATTGGCAACTATGTGGTCGGTTCGGAAGACGAATTCAAGGAAATGTGCAAGCTGGCGCACCAGTACGGCCTGCGCATCATCGTCGATTCCGTGTCCAACCATTTCACTTCCGATTTTGATGTGATCGAAGGCAAGTGGAAGAACAAAGCCTACTACCATGAGGACAAGCAGATCTCCGATTACAACAATCGAGAGGACTGCACCCAGCACAAGCTCTCCGGCCTGTGGGATCTCAACACCCAAGATGATACCGTCACTGAAGGCATGCATGATCTGCTCGTGCAGACTGTGGTCGACGGCGCTGATGGCTTCCGGTATGACGCTGCCAAGCATATCGAGCTTTCCGATGAGGTATTCGGCGGCAAGCAGTCCCACTATTGGGACACCATCCTGCAGAACGGCGCACAGTACCAGTACGGCGAAGTGCTGGAAGACGCCAATGTGCGTGAAGCCGACTATGCCGATCTGTTCAACAAGAGCTCCGTTGGCGGTGGCGGCATCACCGACTCCAGCTACGGCCATGAGGTGCGCAACGCCGTGCAGTTCAAGAATCTCGGCGCAAGCCATTTCACCTCGCATTCCAAGGTGACCGAAGACAAAACCGTGAACTGGGTGGAGTCCCATGATAACTTCGCCAATGGCGAGGCCAACATCCCGCAGGAGCTCTCCGACGAATGGATCAAGTACGGCTGGGCCGGTGTGACCGCGCAGAAGAACGGTATGAGCCTGTTCTTCGACCGCCCGTACAAGGACGGCGGCACGTATGGCACTGGTGGCGTTGGCACTTACGGTAATGGCAGCGGTCCGTTCACCGAAAACTCCAAGCTCGGCGACGCCGGCTCCGACCTGTGGAAGGATCCGGAAGTCGTGGCCGTCAACCACTTCCGCAACGCCATGGTCGGCGAAGCGTCAAACGTCTCCAACTGCGGCGATGACAACTGCCTGATGGTCGAGCGTTATGCCGGTTCCGCAGCTCAGGACGGCATGGTAGTGGCCAATGCGAACGGTTCCGACAAGAATCTTGCAGGCCAGTCCACCAAGCTGGCCAACGGCACTTATACGGATGAAGTGACCGGTTCCACCATCACCGTTTCCGGCGGTAAGGTTACCTCCGGCACGGTGAAGGGCCAGTCCATCGCGGCGTTTTCCAATAAGACCCGTTCCGGCAAGGTCTCCACCGCGGAAGCATATCCGAACAAGGGCACCATTCCTGGCGAATCTAAAACGATCACTCTCCGGTCCTATCAATCCACTAACACCACCTACTCCACTTCCGACGGTCAATCCGGTTCCTTCAAGGATGGCGACACCATTGAAATCGGCAGCAAGGCCAAGTCGGATGAAGTGGTGACGGTCACGGTGAAGGGCACTGGTGCAGACGGCGAAGCCATCAAGCACACGTACTCTTACACCAAGTATGGTGATCCTACTTACGACCCGAGTGACGGCACTTCCAGCCCGTGCGACAAATATTGCATGGAGTATATGGAAAAGAACGGTCTGGACCCGGATTGCTACATTGACGCCAAAGAGCCTTGCCATCCAAGGAATGTGACCGTTACTGCCATCAAGGTTTCCGGCGACACTTCCATGGATCTCGCTTCCACGCAGAGCGTGCAGCTCAAGGCGGATGTGACAACCGATCCGGCGGGCAAGCGTCCTTCCGTGACTTGGACTTCTTCCGACACTTCTGTTGCCACCGTCGATTCCAAGGGCAAGGTTTCCGGCCTTAAGGCGGGAACGGTGAAGATCACCGCCACTGCCGGTACGAACAAGAAATCCGACTCCATCACTATCACGATCACCGGCGTGAAGCCGGAAGTCTCCAACGTAATCTACGCCACCAAGCCTTCCGGCTGGAGCAAGATCTACGCCTACGTGTACAACGACACCACGTCCAAGAACAATGGCAACTGGCCGGGCGTTGAAATGACCCAGCTGACCGCTGACGATTCCTGTGCGAAGGCCGGCACCTACAAGTACGAGGTACCGGATCTGGGCGAAGGCAAGTACCGTGTGATCTTCACCAACGGTTCCGGCGCGCAGACCCCTGGCGCCAGCCAGCCCGGCATCGAATTCTCCGGCAAGGTCAGTTGGAATGGCTCTTCAAGCACGGTGACCGCCGTGAACTGCAATATTCAGCAGCCAATTCCGGTGTCTTCGGTCTCGATTTCAGGTTCCGGTGTGAGCAACGGAAAGCTGAGCCTGAAGTCCGGCGCGAGCGTGCAGCTGACAGCTACTGTGAATCCGTCCAACGCTACCGACAAGACGGTTTCTTGGACCAGCTCGAATAGTTCTGCGGCTAAGGTATCCGATGGCAAAGTCACCGCTGTGAAGGCTGGCACTGCAACGATTACAGCGACCGCTGGCGGTAAGACGGCTTCGGTCGTTGTTACTGTGGCCGATAATCCGGTCACGTCCGTGTCGATCTCCGGTGATGGCGTGAGCGGCGGCAAGCTCTCCCTGAAGTCCGGGGCGAGCGTGCAGCTGACCGCGACGGTCAAGCCCGACAACGCGACGGACCGCAAGGTCACCTGGACGAGCTCGGACAGCTCCGTCGCGAACGTGATGGGCACCGGCGTGGTCACCGCCGGCTCGAAGGCCGGCAAGGCCACGGTCACCGCGACCGCGGGCGGCAAGAGCGCGTCCGTCGAGGTCACGGTCGAGGCGCAGGATCCGTACGCCGAGCTGGACGCGTTGGCGAAGGCCCACGCGTCGGATCTGGAGGACGGCACGTACGTGGTGTCGACCAGGCTGAAGGACGGAATGCTCCTGGACGTGGCCGGAGGCTCGAAGAAAGACGGCGGGAACGTGCTGATCTACACCGCGACCGGCGGCGCGAACCAGCAGTGGAGGGTGACGCACGACCCGAAGGGCTACGTGACGCTCGCGAACGTGAATTCGGGCAAGGTCCTGGACGTGGCGGGAGGCTCCGCGAAGGACGGCGCGAACGCGTTGCAGTACTCGTCGAACGGCGGCCGTAACCAGAAGTGGGTCGCGGTCAGGTCCGGCTCGTCGTACCGCCTGGTGTCCGCGATGTCGCAGTCGCTGGTCCTGGACGTGGCGGGCGCATCCTCCAGGAACGGCGCGAACGTGCTGGTCTACACGGCGAACGGCGGCGCGAACCAGCAGTGGTCGTTCAGGCCGGTCGGACAGTCCCTGAAATCCGCGACGGTCTGGTACCGTCCCTCGTCCGCGCAGGAGCGCGTGCGCGTGCAGTGGCGCGTGTACGGCAGTCCGGACACGACCGGCGGTATGGAGATGACGCAGGCGTGCGGAGGCTGGTGGAAGGCCACGGTTCCCGCGGCGGGCTCCACGAGGACCGGCCTGTCGTTCTCGTACGGCTCCGCGACCGATGACAACGGCGGGAAGCTGTACGACGTGAAGGGCGAGTCCGCGGCCGTCTCGGGCGGCCAGGCCGTGACCGACGTCACACCAAACTGCACAGTAACCACCAAACAATAACCCAAAACAAACAGCCGAGGGTTCGCTCCCATGTTCCGGTGGGACCGAACCCTCGGTTGTCTTCATGATAGAGACAGGATATCCCCACAAAACCTCGAATAAGAGAGAGCACGGCTATTTCCAAGAGAATATTCACAACCTTTAATTCAATCATTCTACGAAAAATCGAGGCGGTGACGTTTATTCGACCATAAACACCTGTCACTGGTGGTCGACTGCTGCGACAGCGTGCCGACCGCGGGGACGATTGACACGAGTCCGAACGCCAAGTTGTCCAAAGCATGCTGTTGGACGTATGTTCCACGCTCAAGGATGGAGAGAATCCGATCATCCATTCCGACCGTGGCTACCCTTAATAAGGTGGCCTGAGTGGATCTGCATCTGCGGGGACAACGGCCTGACGCGTTTGACGGGCGGGGAAAGGATGCGGTCCGGATGACGCGGAGGCGGAGGGATTCTTCGGCCGGCTGAAGCAGGAGTTCTTTCACAAACGAAGCTTCGCGGGCGTCTCGATGGACGGGTTCATCGAGACGTTGGACGAGTGCATGGTGTATGTGATCGAATAAAGGTGTTCGCGTGAAGTGATGCCGTTAACACAGATTCCCCCCGTCTATAGGGAATGGGATACTTAAAAAGTTCCATGCGAGTAAAAGAGGGGGGAATGACGAGCGATACTAATAGAAAGTGCTTATGCACCAGTAGTGACCTACATGCAGTGAATGCAACAGGTCAGGAACCGATTCGCGTGGCGCAAATTGTCGGTAAGATGGTTGGCGGCGGTGTTGAATCCGTAGTGATGAACTACTACCGACATATCGACCGCACTAAAGTGCAGTTCGATTTCCTTGTCGATGAGGATTCCACGCGCGTTCCAGAAAAGGAAATCACCTCTTTAGGAGGTCATGTGTTCCGCATACCGCCGTATCAGCATCCGATTCGTTACCGTCATGAGTTAATCCGTCTGATGCGTGAACAGCAGTGGTCGATTGTACACAGTAACATCAACACATTGAGTGTGTTCCCACTATCGGCGGCGAAGAAAGCTGGAGTGCCTGTCCGTATCGCACATTCTCATTCAACTATGGGCAAAGGCGAGTTTGCGAAGAATGCAATGAAGCTTGCGTTGCGACCGTTCGCCAATGTGTATCCGACGGTTCGTTTTGCGTGCAGTCACTATGCAGGAGAATGGCTGTTCGGTAAGAATGCGGATTTTACAGTGATTCCCAATGCTATTGAATTAGATAAATTCCGCTTTAATGCTGGTGTTCGCCAAAAGACTCGTCAAGAACTTAGTATTGCGGATGATACGTTCCTAATTGGTCATGTTGGTCGTTTCATGCCGCAGAAGAATCAGACGTTCTTGGTTGATGTGCTTGCGGATTTACTCCCCAAGCGACCTGATACCATGCTCGCTTTTGTCGGTGATGGTCCGGATAAGTCAGCCGTCCAACAGCATGCCATAGAACTCGGTATTGCTGATCATGTTTTGTTCCTCGGTCAACGCTCCGACGTGAACCGCCTGTATCAGGCATTCGATGTGTTCTGTCTTCCCAGTCTTTATGAGGGGCTGGGAATAGTAGCTGTTGAGGCTCAGGTTGCAGGCTTGCCCTGTTTGTTAAGTGACGCTGTTCCCATGGAAGCGGACGTGACTACCAAGTCGCATTTCTTGCAGATTGCTGATGCTAAGCCTTGGTCTGAGGTTTTATCGAATTTGACTTTTCCGGATCGTTCTGGCCACGTTAATGGTGATATTGAAGAATATGATATTGAAAAACAGGCTGTAAATCTACTAGTAAAATATAAAGATTTATTCAAGGGAATAAAGAAGCATTAGTTTGGGAGTTTTTGTAATGGCGGAAAGAAAGATTAAAGTCGCTGAGTTCGTTTCTCGCCTTGAGTCGGGCGGGGTGGAATCAATGCTTCTGAACTATCTTAGTCATTTTTCTCACCCAGAAGATTTTGATATTCATATTGTCACTCAAGATATTAATGATGCACGGTGTGTTGAACAGTTTAAAAAAGCTGGCTATAACGTAGATATTGTTACACATAAACGCAAAAGTATCAGTAAGAATATTATTGAAGTGTTTCAGTTGCTCCGTCAAGAACATTTTGATGTAGTACATTCACACATGACATTAACTAATTTTTATGTTCTCATATTGGCATGGTTAACGGGTACCAGACAATTAATTTCGCATTCCCATAATGCTTTTATTTCTGATAATCCCATTAAGCGTCTACTATGGTTTTTCTTAAAAAAAATTAATCAACTAACTTCTAATGTATGGATTACATGCGGATATGATGCTGGAGTTTTTCTTTTTGGTAGGCGTGCCATGCATAATGGCAAGGTCATCCTGCTTCCTAATGCTATCGATTTAGATAAGTTTAAATTTGATGAGCATAAACGCGAAGTAATGCGCAGCAAGTTGGCGATCCGTAAGGCAGAATTCGTTGTTGGCCATATTGGTCGTTTTATGGAACAAAAAAACCATAAATATTTAGTGGATGTTTTTCATGAGTTTTTGCGCTTTCATCCGGATTCTAAGCTTCTGCTTGTTGGAACGGGAGAACTTGAAAAGAATATACACGAGTATGTGGATGGGCTCGGATTGAGAGATAAGGTCATTTTCGCTGGTAGTGTTCAAAACACATGGGATTATTATCAGGCGATGGATGCTTTTGTCTTACCTTCAAGATACGAAGGTCTTCCAGTAGTCTCTATTGAAGCGCAAGCATCTGATTTACCTATTCTTATGTCTTCCAATGTTGATCATTCTTGCGCAATAACAGATAGTATTTCTTTTCTTTCGGTGGATATCGATCCTGAAATATGGGCTAAATCCATTCTTCGCTTTATAGATAGGAAGAGGGGAAAATGTGTAATCTCACAAATCAGGGAAGCACATTATGATATATGCCGAGAGAGTAAGCGCTTAGAGAATGTCTATAGGCAGGAAAATTAAAATGAGCCAGCTTGATATGTTAGTTTCGATTATCGTACCGGCTTACAATGCGCAACTTCATTTGGCTGAATGCTTGGACAGTCTTTTAAAACAAACGTATAGCAATTTGCAAATCATTGTAGTAGATGATGGGTCAACTGATAACACAGCTGTTATATGCGATGAGTACAGGAAAAAAGATGAGAGAATAGTAGTAATTCATAAAGAAAATGAAGGTGTCTCTGCTGCTCGTAACACTGGGATAAATGTTGCTGTGGGAGAGTACATCCAATTTGTTGATGCTGATGATTTGCTTGTTGCATATGCTATAGAGCATGTTGTACAGAAGGTTAAGTCATTGTGCGCGGATGTTTTATATTTTTCTTTTGAAGCGTTCGACAAAGAAGGAATTTATCGTCCAGTTCCCGAACATAAAAAATTTCCATCTGCAGTAATTACTAGTAGAAAAAAAATCTTTCAATTAATTCATGAGGGAATTATTGGAAATCATGTTTGGACATTTTGTTTCAGGAAAGATTTTTTGAAGAGTCATAGATTACAATTTGATTCAAAAATTCCCTATGGCGAAGATATTCTTTTTGTTAATCAAATTGCTACTGTGCCTCAAAAATTTTGCTGCCTGAATGAGTCTTTGTATCGATACAGGAAAAGTGAGCAAACAGTCACACAATGTCATTCTCTGAAAAATTCGCTCAGCGATCTTGAAGTTGTTCGTCAGTTGGATGCATTACATATGAAATATACTGATTTGGATGATGAAGGTTATCACATACTCCGTATACGAATGTTGATTGATGCTTATTCGATATTACCTTTATCGAAAAAGCAAAAAGATGCGAAATCTATAAAAAAACATATTGTGAATGAGATACGAAATACAAAAAAAACAAATTTATTAAATGGTTTAAGCAAGAAGTATTTGCTTAAATATGTTTTAGTTATGCTTAATATGTATGACTTGATTGCATCTTTGAAAAAGTTATTAAAGAAGTAAGAACAATTATGGATATACTAATTCGAAATCATTTATATAAAAGTATTGCATCTTCATCGAGTAGTAATATTTTTTATGTTGCTTTTTTTATATATAGTTTTTCGTCAGTGCTGCAGTTAACTAATTTTGTTAATCTTTCTTATTTGCATCTTGATTTCATATACCAAGTTGCAAGGATTGTCGCTGCATTGTTATTAATCTTTATTCTTTTTCTCCGACGATATCCTTACGATGAATTCTTTTTGATTGTTGCTTTGGGAGTTGTATGTCTAATTTCGGTTATCCAATCAGGCTATTGGGATTTGATGATTAGTTTTTTGTTTATTTTTTCTAGTAATGGAATAAAAATTTCTCGCTTGTCGAAAATCGCTTTTTTTGAATATCTCTTTATTTTTATCGGCACAGCAGTTGCATCCAAAATTGGTTTTATTCAAGATATTAAAAATCCAGATGCAAAAGGGCAGATCAAAGAATCTCTCGGTTTCACTCATCCGAACACTTTGGCTGCTGTTGCTTTTGCTCTATGCTGTTCTTATGCCATTATGAATATGGGACGAATGCTAAAAAAAGACCTTATCATATATGCCATAGGTTTTTATATTTGTTGGTCTATCGCAAAATCTCGAACTTCAGCTCTTACTTTAATTATTTTTGTTATCTTTATGTATGTGTGTAATAATTCTCAAAAAATCTTGAGAATGCATGTTATTAAATTAATAGCATTTATTTTTCTCTTTTTGGTATTTTTTTCGATTATCTGTATGATTTTCTTTGATCCTAATTCACTTTTCTTTAAATGTATTAATGACGCTTTAAGCGGACGTCTTGAATTTTCTCACCACTATTATGAACTATATGGCATACATCCTTTTGGATTTAATTTTGACAATGTGGATGTTTCATATGTTTACTTAGGGGCCAATTATAAAAAATTGGTTATAGATAATGCTTTTTGTTTCCTACTGCTTCAGGCTGGTTGGATACCCAGCTTAATTTTCTTTTACTTATATTTTATGACGCTTCTTAAGTCATCCAAGTGCAAAGATAGTTACATTTTCTTAGGAATGATGATATATGCGATTGCCTCATATACTGAAGGATATTCTTTGTGGTTTTCTTTTAATTACAGTATGATAGGAATGTATTATTTATATAAGCAAAATAGAAAATTCCAAATAGGTCAACAAGATTTATGTACGTCTAGTTCTGTTATTTAAATGATATTATATAAAAAAAGAGTATCGATGTTTATGAATTCTTTTGTTTATAATTTTGTTTGTCTATGTTTTTGAGAGTTGAATAGATGAGTCAAAGAAAATCTTGGTTAGTCAGTATCATTCTGCCTGCGTATAATGTGTCAGACTATTTGGATGCTTGTTTGGAGAGTATTACTTCCCAAACATATATAAATACTGAGATTATCATTGTGGATGATGGGTCGACTGATGATACTCCGAAAAGAGCAGATGATTGGCTTTCTAAAGACGAACGTGTCCATGTAATCCATCAAAAGAATGGTGGACTTTCAGCAGCAAGGAATGCTGGCCTGTATTATGCACATGGCGATTTTATTCTTTTCGTTGATCCTGATGATTGCATTGATGAAAATCTGATTTCCAAATGTATGACTTTACTAAGTAATGGTTCGGTTTCTTTGGTTCATTTTGGATACCGATTAATTGATGAAAATGGATTGTTGCGAGGAAAGAATTTTCCGGATAGACTAACAAATGCTGAGAAACTGTTGCCGGCAATTTTAAGTGATAAAATCCCAAGTCATTCTTGGCAGTTTTTATGTAAGAAAGATCTATATTCTGATATAGCTTTTCCTGAAGGACGCAAAGCCGAAGATGTTGCAACGACATACAAGCTTGTAGATAAGGCAAAAAAGTGCTATGTTTTACCAGATTGCTTGTATAAGTATCGTGTTCGTAGCAACTCAATACTTGGGGAGTTAACATCAGACAACTCTAAGGCTATAAAGTATTACGAAGATGAACTTCTTGCGTTCCACGAGATGATTGATTGGGCTGTTGCACAAAAACGAGAAGATTATGTTGTCGTGGCTCGGAACAACATGATGCGACATTTGTTCTATCACTACAAACATTTACTGGCGCTTAATGATGCGCATGGAGCTGACTGGATATGTGCGGAGATTAGAGAGGAATTGAAATTTCTCTCTTTCCATCGAATGGAGCCGTTGAATAAGGTCAGAGCATTCATGTTGAAACTTAATTTTCTAGGTCTTTTTTATAGACTCAATAATCTGTTGAAAAAAACTGTTAAAAAAATCCTGCATAAAATATAATGGAGAATATTATGTCGAAATATACAGATGCGCGTAATGCGCAATTGGTTATTGCATTATTAAAAGAATATGGTATTCGGAATATAATTGCGTCTCCGGGTACAACAAATGTTCCATTTGTATATAGCGTGCAGAACGACTCCTTTTTCAAGGTTTATTCTGCTATTGATGAGAGATCTGCAGCATATATGGCATGTGGTTTGGCTGCTGAATCAGGTAAACCAGTGGTGCTCTCTTGCACAGGTGCTACGGCTTCGCGGGATTATATGCCAGGCTTAACGGAAGCATTCTATCGTAAACTCCCCGTTCTGGCTCTTACTTCTATGCATTTCACTGAGGACATAGGTAATCTGTCCACTCAGATTCTTGATCGTTCGGTTATTCCCAATGACATTGCTCGTTATCATACTTCTCTGGAGATGATTGAAAATGAGAGAATGGCTAAAGATGAGGAGCTGCGAATCAACATTGCACTTTCTGAGCTCACACGTGATGGTGGCGGCCCAGTGGCAGTCCAACTTATCACTGACGGCAATTATACGTTCAGTGCAACTTCTCTCCCTAAGGTAAATAGAATAAATCGTTTTCTTCCTGAAAAAATTTCAGAGTGGCCGGAATTACCGGATAACGCTAAAATCGCAGTTCTCTTGGGGGCGCATCGAACTTTTAGTGCTACTGAATCCGAGATGCTAGAGCATTTTGTCGAGACGCATGATGCGGTGGTGTTTTCTGACATCTCTAGTGGTTATCACGGCAAGTTCGCATTCGGATCAGCGCTCGCCTGTATCCAATTGCAGAATAACCCTATACGTTCCGCTTTTGAGCCAGATTTGGTTATACACGTCGGAGAGATGACGGGCGACTATAACACCATGGGATTTTTGACGGGCCTGAATTGCCCAGTTTGGAGGGTATCTCTGGATGGAGAGTTTCGCCAACATTTTGCTCGACTTGAAAATGTATTCCAATGTTCAAACGAGTTTTTCTTTTCCCACTATGCGAGCAACAAGCACGTGGAGTCGGGTTACCGTACCAAGTGGGAGAACTATGACATTCAGTTAAGAAAACGTATGCCAGAATTCCCATTCTCGAATATCTGGATGGCTCAGCAATTGCATTCTATGATTCCTGCTGGTTCAATTGCTCATTCGGCCATACTGAGTTCCTTGTCAAGTTGGGATTATTTCCCTCTTCCGAAAGATGTTCGCTCAAGTGCGAATGTGGGTGGATTTGGCATTGATGGATGCACTTCAACATTAATTGGAGCAAGCCTTTCCTCACATGAATTGTGCTTCTGCATCACGGGTGATTTGGCCTTCTTCTATGACATGAATTCTTTGGGATGCAGGGAAATCGGTCCAAATTTGCGTATTCTTTTAATCAATAACGGTCTCGGCATGACATTTAAACTCTCTAATCATGTTGGTAGCCAAATTGGGCCGTCCGCTAATATATTTATTGCTGCAGAAGGCCACAATGCTGCAGCAAAGAGCGTTACGGGGAACCAATCGCCAGCTCGCGCTTGGGCTGAATCACTTGGGTTTAAATATCTTAGCGCATCTTCAAAAGAAGAATTCAATGCGGCTAAGGATATTTTTACTTCAAAGGATTCGGAAGCCCCGATTCTGTTTGAGTGCTTTACTCACGAAGAAGATGAGAGGACCGCACGAGACCTTATTGATTCTATCGATAGCAGAACTGATTCGAAGACGCAGCTTAAGAAAACGATAAAAAAGGTTCTGCCGAAATCGGTCATTGATTCACTGAAAAGCCTCAGACATTAAGCATCTTGAGGAAGGGAAAGCTTCTTGGGTAAATACAAGAATCTACTGGTGAATATCGGCTTATTCACATTAAATACGGTATCAACGAAATTGATTACATTTCTGCTGGTACCGCTATATACGTATTTCTTGACTGCGGCGCAGTACGGCGTGACCGACATGTCTCTTACAGTGGCGGGTTTGGTCACGCCTGTCGTTACCCTGTCCATCGGCGATGCCACCACTAGATATATCATCGATGATCCCGATGATAAGGAACGATATATATCTGTCGGGTTTTGGGTGACTTTGTTTGGTTGCCTGATTATGCTCCTTCTGCTTCCGCTATTAGGGCTGTCCATATTCGGCGGCCTCGGGAATTACAAATGGTTCTATCTTGCCTATTTTGCTTCATCCGCTTTCAATGCGTACTTGGCAAATGTGGCAAGAGGTTTGAACCAGATTAAACTCATCACCTGGGCATCTATAGCTTCGTCGCTTGTTTCGGCTCTATCGGCAGGTTTGCTCATCGGTCTGCTTAATTGGAAGGTCGAGGGATATTTTGTTTCGTTGATTTTCGGCGGGCTTGTTGCAATTGTTTTATATCTTATATTTGGTGGCTCATGGAAATACGTACGTATTCCCAAAAAGGAACGCGACCGTCATTTTCTTAAGAAGATGCTGCTGTATTCAGTGCCACTGATGCCCAATGCTATCTTCTGGTGGGTTGGCACAAGTGTGAACAGATTCTTCATTACCAGTATGCTCGGTATCGGTGCTTCCGGCTTATTTGCTGCGGCCAGCAAGATACCGAACGTAATGAATATGGTCTCTTCCACGTTTTGGCAGGCTTGGAGCTTGTCTGCATTCCAAGAGTTCAAGAAGACTGATACCGGCAAGTTCTATAGCAATGTGTTTGCGGTGTTTCGTACGTTCTGTTTCCTCGCGGCATCAGGACTTATGTTGTTGACGCCGTGGCTCGCCTCATTGCTTTTGCAGAAGAAATTCTATGATTCGTGGCCTATTATTCCTGTCTTGATTCTTGCATTTCTGTTTAATGTGTTCGCAGGATTCTATGGAACGGTCTTTACTGCAAGTATGAAAACCAAACATCTAATGACATCGACTGCTGCTGCTGCGATCGTCGTTGTTGTTCTGACTTGGCTGCTCGTCCGTATCATGGGACTGCAAGGAGCTGCGTGGGCTATGGTCGGCAGCAACCTAGTTATGTATGTCATACGTGTGGCTATGGCTCATCCGATTGTCAGGATAGCGGTGAACTGGCCTCTTATGCTGATCAATATCCTGATTGTAGCTGTTCAAGCATGCATAATGGCATGGCATCCATCCAGGTACTTGTTGATCTCTGGTGTGCTCTTCCTTCTTGTATGCATAGTATCTGCGTTGGATGCCTATCCATTCGTAAAATCTTTGGCAACTGCAATCAGCGGAAAGTCACTGCATAAAAATGGCAAACATGTCGGGAAATAGGGATTTAAGGAGATGAATAATGAGGATAGGAACCATTACCTTCCATTGTGCATATAATTTTGGTTCTGCACTGCAGACTTATGCACTCAGAAAATATCTCACGAATTTAGGCCATGATGTACATGTTATCGATTATCGGAGCGCAGATTTCAATGGGTATAAGATTTTTCGTGGAATAGGGGTTAAATCATTTATTGCAGATTTGCTCTTTCTTCCAGGTAATTTACGCAGGCGCAGCAGTTTTCAATCTTTCTGGCATAAATGTTTTGGCCTGACGAGCCGGACTTATGAGGGGGCTGATGCAGAGCGTTCTCTAGCTGAGGATTTGAAGGATTATGATGCGCTGATTTGTGGTAGCGATCAGATTTGGAATTTGGATTGCACCTTAGGGCCTGTTCCTCCGTTCTTTCTTTCTTTCGCTTCTGATGGAACAAAGAAAATTGCGTATGCGCCTAGCTTGTCGCATGCCAAGTTTGAAGAAAAGAACTTCACTCTAGAAGATAAGAAGCATGTCTCCGAGTGGTTGAATCGTTTTGATGCACTTTCTGTGCGTGAGCTTTCTGTAGCAGGGCAGTTTCAGCAACTGACTAATAAGCATATTGTTGAAACGCTTGATCCGACGCTTTTGTTGAATTTAGAGGATTATCGACATATACAGGCTCCGCGACTTCCAAAGAAGCTGGAAGCAGACAAATATATATTTGCATATACGTTATGGCCGAATAAAGATATGGTGCATTATATTGATAAATTGGCGGCAAAACGTGGACTAACTATCGTTTATTACTCTCAGAAGCCGATTCGGTATCAATCGCACGCGATCAATGTATGGGGAATTGGCCCAGCTGATTTTCTTACATTGATTGATAAGGCAAACTGCGTGATTTCGAACTCTTTCCATGCAACGGTGTTCTCCATTCTCTATGGCAAGCCATTTCTTACGTTTGGTACGGAAAAGAGTAGTTCTCGCATGAGAACGTTACTTGTCAAACTGGGTTTACCTGAAAAGCATCTTTTGCCTCCTGATTTCGAGGGCGGAAGTAATGCTGAACCATTTGCCTCTGTACTGAATATGGCTCGACTTAATAATCTTCGTGCAGATTCTGAACGGTTCCTTAATGATGCACTGATGTAAAAACTCTCAACTAGTATTTGGCATGGAATTTATTGCATGCTGCTTATTTCTTCAATTTTCATAGCATGTTTGAGTTAAGGAGTGCGGATATTTTCTTGAAGATAGTCATACAGCTCCTTATCTGAGATTTTGTGAGGATGTCTTGTTTCCGCCATGAGGGTGACTGGGGTCCACCGGAATATGAGGCGGATCCCAGTCGTTTGTTTTCGGTTATTGTTTGTTGGTTACTGTGCAGTTTGGTGTGACGTCGGTCACGGCCTGGCCGC
>OMBM01000187.1_pt1 | contig 42301 bp, 37 predicted proteins | sample 1644861 | NCBI WGS metagenome assembly OMBM01 (sample SAMEA103958165, study PRJEB25191) | human gut metagenome | biome: human-associated habitat [ENVO:00009003]; feature: intestine environment [ENVO:2100002]; material: feces | place: Germany | collected 2013/2015 | reverse complement strand
TGAAAGCCTCCCTCATTGAGGGAGGTGGCATCGCGTAAGCGATGACGGAAGGAGTCTGCAAGAGCTTTATAAATAGATCGAAGTGTTAAGGAGTACACACAATGAATCGCAAGATCTCCCGCCGCAGCTTCCTGTACGCTGCCGGCATCGTATCCGTATCTGCTGCCCTGACTGCCTGCGGCGGCTCCGGCAGCTCCACCAGCACTGCTTCCTCCGTGGCAGGTTCCGCTGCCGCTTCCTCTGAGTCGGCTTCCGGCGAGGCCGTCGAGCTGATCGTCTTCGCCGCAGCTTCCCTGACCGAGACCCTGAACGCCATCGCCGAGAACTACGCAGCAGAGAACCCCGGCGTGACGTTCCGCTTCAACTTCGATTCCTCCGGCACCCTGAAGACCCAGATTCAGGAGGGCGCGGACTGCGACCTCTTCATCTCCGCCGGTCAGAAGCAGATGAACCAGTTGGACATCACCGCTTCTGCGGATGTCAATACCGAGGGCCTCGACTTCGTGGACAGCGACAGCCGCGTGGACCTGCTGGAGAACAAGGTGGTTCTCTGCGTGCCTGAAAACAGCGATCAGAGCATCGACAGCTTCGATTCTCTGGCTGAGCACCTGAAGGCGGAGGACATCCTGTTCTGCATGGGCAACAGTGATGTGCCCGTTGGCCAGTACACCCAGAAGATCCTCGCTTACTACGAGCTGGACGAAGAGGCTCTGGCGGCTGCCGGTGTCATCACCTACGGCTCCAACGTCAAGGAAGTCACGACGCAGGTCAGCGAGGCCAGCGTCGATGCCGGTGTCGTCTACTGCACCGATGCCTTCAGCGCTGGTCTGAAGGTTGTGGACGAGGCCACCAAGGAGATGTGCGGTCAGGTCATCTACCCGGCTGCCGTCCTGAAGACTGCCCCCAACGCCGAGGCCGCCAAGGAATTTCTGGCCTATCTGCAGACTGACCGTGCCGCCACCGTCTTCGAGAGCGTCGGCTTCACGGCATTATGATGGACTGGTATCCGCTTTGGAACAGCCTCCGCATTGCGCTCATCAGCTGTGCGGCGGTATTCTTCCTCGGCATTTTTGCCGCGTATTATATCGCGAAGCTCCCGCGGGTGCTCAAGGGCGTGCTGGATGTGATCCTGACGCTGCCGATGGTCCTGCCGCCGACGGTCGTGGGCTACTTCCTGCTGCTGCTCTTCGGTGCCAAGCGGCCGCTGGGTATCTTCTTTGTGGAGCATTTCGGCGTCAAGCTGGTCATGAACTGGTACAGCGCCATCTTCGCGTCCATCGTGGTGGCCTTCCCGCTGATGTACCGCACGGCCCGCGGCGCTTTCGAAAGCTTTGACGAAACGCTGGCGTGGTCGGCGCAGACGCTGGGCCTCTCGAACACATGGATCTTTTGGCGGGTGCGGATGCCCTATTGCCGGCAGGGCATTCTGGCCGGCACGGTGCTGGCCTTTGCCCGCGCACTGGGCGAGTACGGCGCCACCAGCATGATCGCGGGCTACACCCCCGGCAAGACGGCCACCATCGCCACCACGGTGTACCAGCTCTGGCGCACCAATGACGAAGCGGGCGCGATGCAGTGGGTGCTGGTGGACATCGTCATCTCGGCGGTGGTGCTGCTGGCGGTCAATCTGCTGGAGCGCAAACAGAGGCAGGGGGGAAGGCACACATGAGTCTGGAAGTGACCATTGCCAAGCGGTTTGAAGGCTTTACCCTCCACGCCGATTTCGCAGCGGGCAACACCGCTGCCGCCATCCTCGGCGCATCCGGCTGCGGCAAGAGCATGACCCTGCGCTGCATCGCGGGCGTCGTCAAGCCCGACAGCGGCCGCATCGTGCTGGATGGCCGGGTGTTGTTCGACAGCGAGAAGGGCATCGACCTGCCCCCGCAGCAGCGGAACGTGGGCTTGCTGTTCCAGAACTACGCCCTGTTCCCGAATATGACGGTGGAGCAGAACATCCTCTGTGCCCTGAAAAAGGAAAAAGACCCCGCCGCCCGGAAAGCTGCCTGTGGGTCAGCTCTCCGCGCCATGCGGCTGGAAGAGCTGGCCCATCGGCTGCCCAGTGAGCTTTCAGGCGGGCAGCAGCAGCGTGCTGCGCTGGCCCGCATCTTGGCGGGCAGACCCCGCATCCTGATGCTGGACGAGCCTTTCAGTGCGCTGGACAGCTACCTGCGCGAGGAAGTGGAGGGCGAAGTGGGAAGTCTGCTCTCCAACTTTGACGGCACGGCCCTGCTCGTGACCCATGACCGGGACGAAGCTTACCGCCTCTGCCGCGAGATGATCGTCATGGACAGCGGCGAGGTGCTGCGTGCGGGCACGACGAAGGAAGTTTTCGCCGACCCCCGCCGTCTGACCGCCGCTCGGCTGACCGGCTGCAAGAACATCCTGCCCTGCGTCCGGGTGGACGAACACCATGTCCGCCTGACCGGCTGGGAGCGGGAGCTGACCGTGGCCCTGCCGGTGCCGGAAGGGTGCTGCGCCGTGGGCATCCGCGCCCACGACTTTGCCCCCGAAGCGGTGGACGGCGAAAACCGGATGCCGGTTCAGGTGGGCGCTTCCAGTGAAAACCCCTTTGACTGGAACGTGATCTGCACCGCTGCGGACGATGCAGGCAAGCTGTGGTGGAAGGTGTCCAAAACGACCCTTTCCTCCCCGCCGCCTCAAGCCCCTGCCTACCTCCGGGTAGCGCCGGAAAACATCATGCCGCTGGTGTAAAAAATAAAAAGGCTGCTGCCTTTCCTCTCTCCGTCACGGCTTCGCCGTGCCAGCTCCCTCGGTGAGGGAGACTTGGCGCAACGAAACGCGATGGCAAAAGGAGTAGGCAGCAGCCCTTTTTTGTTGCGGAGTGGATCACATCAATGCCGTCAGCGCCAAGGCACACAACGGCAAGGTGACGATGCTGAGCAGGGTGGTCAGGACGACGCACCCGGCGGCAAACTGCTCATCGTGGCCGAACTGGACCGCAAACACCGAGGTGATGGCGGCTGCGGGGCAGCACTCCAGCAGCAGGACCACCTGTGCGCTCATGCCGAACCGCAGCAGCCCCAGCACCGCGAAAGCGGCAAGGCAGACTGCCGGGATGAGCAGCATCCGCACCGCCGCCAGCTTCCAGATGTGCCGGTCGCAAACGATCTGCTTCAGGTCGCCTGTGGCGATCAGGATGCCTGTGATGAGCATGGAAAGCGGGGTGTTCATGTTGCTTAAAAGCTCCAGCGGCTGCGCAATGAGGGTGGGCACCGGGATCTGCAAAAGGTAGATGGCAAGCCCCGCCACCATGGCGTAGAGCACCGGCGTGCGGAGCAGACTCTTGGCCACTTCCTTGGGGTTGGAACTGCCGCTGACCATGCCGTAGCCCATGGTCCAGAGCAAGATGTTGAAAACGGTAACGTAGGCGCTGGCGTAGAGCAGACCCTCCGAACCGAACAGCGCCGAGATGAGGGGGAAGCCCATGTAGGCCGCATTGGAGAAGACGCACGCGAACCGGAAGATGGGGGGGCGGCGGTCCTTCTGCTTGGCCGTCAGCGCCAGCGTCAGCACGGTGCCGATCAAGATCGCCAGCACACTCAGCCCAAAGGCCGCCAGCAGGTTGTGCAGGATCTCCTCGCTGAACTCCATCATGTAAGAGTGGATGATCATGGCCGGGACGACCAGATACACCAGCAGGTTCGAGAGCGTCTGCCGCCCCTCCGCCTTGAGCACGCCGGTCTTGATGGCCGCCGCGCCCGCGCCGATGAGCAAAAACAGCACGATGACCTGCTGTGCGCAGATAAGTGCCAGTTCCATTTCCAATTCCTCCTCATTCATAGATACAATCATGAATACAAGAAAGATATAACACAAAACCACCCATTTGGCAAGAGAAAAAGCGACGATTGCAAAGAATAACTCCCTCCGTCACGGCTTTGCCGCGCCAGTTCCCTCAGGGAGAGAGCCTTGGCGCAGCGGTAAGCGATGGCGGAAGGAGCTGTGTTTACAAGATCACATTCTTAATGAGCAGGGAAACGCTGCCGTCGGCGTCGTGGAGGAACTCCACCTCGGAGTCGGAGGAGAGGATCTCGGTGGGAATCTTCACCTCGATGCCGCTGGCGGTGTGGATGCTGCGGCTCTCCATCCGGCGGATGCGGGAGGGGGTGACGGTGACGGGCTGCTCGACGTGCTCGATGACCTCGCTCTTTTCCACATAGTCGTCGAAGGGGACAGCGGCCAGCGGGTATTCTTCGGCCAGCTGGCGGCGCACCTGCTCCACCGAGATCTGGTTGTCGTTGTCGGCGGCCTCCGTGGCAATGAGCATGGCCACCTGCGCGTCGGCGTGAGGCTCGTCCACGTAGGCGTCCTTCACGGCCTGTGCAGCGGCTTCCTGAATGGCTTGGAGCTTCTTTTTCTCCGGCTCAGCTTGGGTGTACTGGAAGACCACGGAGGAAAGGTAGAACTCCTTGTGGCCGTCGATGTCGTACTTCTTTTCCAGCAGACGCATGGAGAGATCCTGCAAGTTGACGAGGGCGCCTTCCTCCACCTTGCCGCTCTGGGTGGGCAGACAGGCCCGCTGCTGGATGATGGAGTTCACGGGGGCACCCTGTACCGTTTCGGTGTAGTGGGTGTAGCCGTTTTTGTAGTTCAGCTTGAGGATGCCCAGCCACGGGGCCCCGTCGCGGGTGAAATCCACCACGGCGAGGTCTGCGCCGGGGATGGTGGTGTGGGCGTGCATGTAGTCGAACAGCACCCCCGCAATGCGGCAGGACAGATCGATGAAGTCCTGATTGTGCTCCAGCTCGTTTTTGAAGGCCGAGTCCGGCAGCGGGCGGCACTGGCGGATGTCGTCGCTGGCCAGCAGCTTTTCGATGTGGTTTTGCAGGTAGGCCGTTTTTTCGGCGGTCAGCTCCATGCTGCTGCCGCTGAGCACCGGGGCGTCAAGGGTGGTGTCCAGCACGTGCAGGATAGCCTGATGAATGATGATCTCCATGGGTCAAACCTCATTTCTTGGGAAATCTAAAATGTTCCGTCCCAGTATACCACACCCACGCCCAAAAGGCGAGAGGAAAAGCCGCTTGTCAACGCCCGGCGGGGGTGTTACAATAAGGCTGACGAAACTACGCTGAAAGGGGATAACGACCTATGGAATTTCGGGATAAACCCATGCAGAACCTCGTCCGCATCAAGGAAAAGGACATCTGCAAAAATGTACAGGCGCTGCTGCTGGAGGGCGAGACCATCGTGGGCGCGTACAAGACGGTGCGCGATCAGGCGGTTTTCACCTCCCACCGCATCTTTCTGGTGGATATGCAGGGCGTGACCGGCACCCGGCAGGAGATCTTTGTGCTGCCTTATAAAAAGGTGCTGCACTTCGGCATCCAGACGGCGGGCTTCGGCGACCCGCTGCAAACCTCCGAGCTGACGGTCTGCTTTGCAGACGAGCACGAGGCGAAGTTCGGCTTTATCGGGCAGGAAGAGCTTCTGGCCGTGGCCCGCGCCATCAGCCGCTGCATCCTGTAAGGGCGAAAACGCGCAGAGCGCCCGCTCCGGCTTCTGACCCCGGAGCGGGCGCTCTGCGTTGCTGTAATATGCGAATGAACGAGAAGATGGCTTGGTTCAGCCGGCCATGCGCTCGGTGCGGCCCGCTTCCAGCATATACCGCAGGAAGCCGGTGACGTCGGTGGGGTCAGTCACGGTGATGTCAAAGCCCTTCTTGGGGGCGTTCATCATCCGCAGGATGGAGGATGCCGTCGCATCCTTCTTCAAATCGCAGGTCTTACCGTTGTCCAGATGGAGCAGCACGCTGCCATGGCTGGCGGAAACCTGACGCATGAAACGGTCTTTATCAAAGTATTCGATACGAAGCATAGAAATACCTCCTGTCAGAACTTTTTTTCTGCACGCCGAACGGCGGGGAAACGATTGTGTTTCACTTCGTTCGGTGTTATACTGAGCTTGGAAGCTCTGATGAAATAATACCACGATTTCGGCAGATATGGTAGAACAAAACCTCACCTTTTATACAACAAAATCGGCTTTGACAAAAAATGTTCAAAGTATTGCGGAAAGGAATTGGGCAATATGGCATATCAAACGAGCTGTGCAACAATCGTCCATGGCAGTGGGATCCACTGCGAGACGGACATCGTGGCCGACGCCGAGGGCCGCGAGCTGGTCCAGCACGGCAGCGCGCTGTTTCCCATCGCGTGCTATGCGGAAGATCTGACCAGCTACTCGGTGGCGTGGCACTGGCACGAGGAGTTTGAATATATCCTCGCGATGCGGGGGCCGCTGCAGGTGGATGTGAACAAGACCCGCCTGACCCTGCAGACCGGGCAGGGGGTGTTCCTCAACTCCGGGGCGCTCCACTCGGTCGAACAGGCCGAGCACACGGCTCTGCTCCACTCCGGCGTGTTCCAGCCCCGGCTGGTGGGCGGCATGGATACGATCTTCTGGCAGAAGCTCATCCGCCCGCTGCTGCAGCCCGGTGCCCCGGCCTTTTTCCTGCTGGACGAGGCCGTGCCGTGGCAAAAGCAGGTGCTGGCCTGTCTGCGGGATGCGTGGAAAGAGGTGGCCGATGAGCCTTTCGACTACGAGAACCGGGTGCGGTATCATCTCTCGGCGGCGCTGCGGCTGCTGAGCACCCAGTGCGTCGGCGGGAAGACCAAGGTCTCGGAGCAGGAACAGATCGCCTCCGAGCGGATGAAGCAGATGCTCCGCTACGTGGAGGAGCACTACGCCGAGGAGCTGACCGTGGAGAAGATCGCGGGCTGCGTGGCCCTCAGCGAGAGCGCCTGTCTGCGCAGCTTCCGGCAGCTGCTGGGCATCACGCCCATCCAGTACGTCAAGCAGTTCCGGGTGGAAAAAGCTGCGGAGCTGCTCCGCTCCACCCGGCTCAAGACCGGCGAGATCGGGCTGGAATGCGGCTTTTCGGATGGCAGCTATTTTATCAAGACCTTCCGGGAGATCAAGCACTGCACCCCCCGCGAATACCGGATCAGATTTTGTTGAGTTTTCGGAAAAGAGGAAGGAACCACCATGCAGCGTACTTTAACGGAAGGGTCCATCACGCGGAACATCCTGCTGTTCGCCCTGCCTTTGATGTTCGGAACCCTTTTGCAGCAGATGTACAATATCGCCGACACGTGGGTGGTCGGCCGCTTCCTCGGCGCGGATGCGCTGGCGGCGGTTGGCTCCTCCTACACCCTGATGACCTTCCTGACCTCCATCCTGCTGGGCCTTTGCATGGGCAGCGGCGCGGCCATCTCGATGCAGTACGGCAGCGGCGAGGAGGAAAAAATGCGGAACAGCGTGTTCCAGTCCTTCGTGCTCATTGCAGGGATGGCGCTGGCGCTGAACCTGCTGATCTATCTGGGGCTGGGGGGCATTTTGTGGGTGCTGCGGGTCCCGGCGGAACTGCAAGCCCTGATGAAGCAATATCTGGTCGTCATCTTTATGGGCATCTTTGCAACATTTTTGTATAACTATTTCGCGAACCTCCTGCGCGCCATCGGCAACTCCATGGTGCCGCTGATCTTTTTGGCCGTGTCGGCCATCCTGAATGTGGTGCTGGACCTTCTGTGCGTCATCGTGCTGGGGTGGGGCGTCGCCGGGGCGGCGGGGGCCACGGTCTTTTCCCAATATGTGTCGGGCGTGGGCATCGGGCTTTACACCCTGAAAAAGTTCCCCTACCTTTGCCCGCGCCGCGCCGACTGCCGGTGGGACAAGCGGAACCTCGCCACCATCCTGAACCTCTCGGTCATGACCAGCGTCCAGCAGTCCATCATGAACTTCGGCATCCTGATGGTGCAGGGCCTTGTGAACAGCTTCGGCATCGTCATCATGGCGGCCTTTGCGGCGGCGGTCAAGATCGATTCCTTCGCCTACATGCCGGTGCAGGATTTCGGCAACGCCTTTTCCACCTATGTGGCCCAGAACTACGGGGCAGGGAAGAGCGAGCGCATCCGCAAGGGCATCCGCAGCGCCGGGCTGACCAGTGCGGCGTTCTGCATCCTCATCAGCGTGCTGGTCTGGGCCTTTGCCGCGCCGCTCATGGGCATCTTCGTTGACCCCGGCCAAAGCGAGATCATCGCGGCGGGCGTCCACTACCTGCGCATCGAAGGCGCGTGCTATATCGGCATCGGCATCCTGTTCCTGCTCTACGGCTACTACCGGGCGGTCAACAAGCCCATGATGTCGGTGGTCCTGACCATTGCTTCGCTGGGCACCCGCGTGGCGCTGGCCTATCTGCTCTCGGCTACGCCGCTGGGGGTCACGGGCATCTGGCTCAGCGTCCCGATCGGCTGGGCGCTGGCGGACGCCATCGGCATCGGGTACTACCTCAAAACCAAAACGGCATAACGAAACAGCCGGGAGGCGTTCCAAAAGCGGAAGCCTCCCGGCTGTGTTTTTTATAGGTTGTGTGCTCCGTTCGGTTACTTGAGCAGGGCGCTGTGGTCTGCGCCGCCAATGGTCAATGCCGCGCGGGGGCCGGTGTGGGTCCAGACGACGGCCGTTTCATCGGGGGCGTCGGGTTCCGCCGCCAGCAGGGCGTCCACCGAGACCGTGGTGGAGCGGGAGAGCAGGGTGGTGAACACAAGGGTCTTCACGCCCTGCGCCTTCAGGGTGCGGACCATGCCCAGCGTCAGGTGGGCCGAGGTCACGATGCCGTTGGCGCGGATGGTCAGGGTCGTGCCGTTCTGGGTGCAGGTGTGGGTGATCTGCTTGCCCAGAACGTTGGTGACATACAGCCCCTCCACCGTGACCGGGCGCTCCACTTCCACCGAGCCGGTGGAAGGTGCTTCTGCCCCTTCGCTGGGCGTCACGGTCGGCTGGGCGGGCTTTTCGGGTTCGGGTACATCACCGGGCTGGGAAACATCGTCGCCCTTCGCATTGCGGCGGGTGATGGTGGTGCCCACCTGCAAACCGGAGAACCGCGTTTCGCCGTTGGTCGAATCGCCAATGGCCACATCGCCGCCGCCAGTGGCGTCGATCGTCACCTTGCCTTCAACGGTAATATCAGACTTTACCTCAGTAGCATCGTCAGCAACACTGCCGCTGCCGATGGCCGCAGCACCGGCGAGGGGATACTTCTCGTCATTCAGAACGCCGCCGCCTGTAGCAGTAATGTTAGGAGAACCAGCTTCGGTGCTCTTGATGGAAACTGTGTTTCTGGTATCCTCGGTGTCGGGTTGTGTTTCTGCACCGCCACCGATACCGGCAGCACCAGCGCCGCCCTTTGCATTTTTGATGGTGACATTGCCTTCAATACTTACGTTGCCAAGGCCGCCAGCACCGCCGCCAATACCGGCACCTTCTTCGCCGCCCGTCGCTTTATCAACGGTAGCATTGCCTTCAATGCTTACAGTAACATCGCCATAAACGCCACTGCCGATGCCAGCACCACCGTTGCCGCCCACACTTTCATTGATTTGGGCATTGTCCTTAATGGTTACATCGCCGGTGCCTTGGCGCCCACCGCCAATACCAGCAGCATACGCGCCGCCAGTTGCTTTGCCAATTGTGGAATTTCCTTCAATGATTACGCTGACTTTGCCTTGAAGGCTGCTACCGATGCCAGCAGCGAAAGTGCCGCCGATCGCCTCTTTGATAACGGCGTCACCAGTAATGGTAATTGTGGCATTACCGCCCCAACCACCTCCGCCGATGCCAGCGCCGCCAACAGCACCCGGTCGCGGGTCGCTGCCGCCAGCGGCAGTGATGGTTCCGCCAGAAATAACGATATCCGCGTCACCGCCTTGGTCACCGCCACCAATACCTGCACCACCATTGCTACCTGTAGCGTTAATGGTGCCGCCGGTGATTTCAAGCTTACCGGCATCTTTGAAATTAGCGCCGCCAATACCCGCGCCGCCAGAACTTTCGTTTGCGGTCAGTGAACCATTTTTATCGGTGTCTGTGATGGTCAGTGTGCCGCTTGTTTCATTCCTGTTAGAATCTTTCTCTTTGTTATGTTCCAGACCGGCTTGCCAACCGCCACTTGTCAGAGTATTATTACCGTTCAGCTCAATGTTCGTATTGCCGCTGCCGGTAACGCTTACAGCGGCTTCGCCTGTTTTGCGGGTGCGGGTGTCGATATTGACGTTATCCAGCGTCACCTCGGTCGTCTGGCCTTCATTCGAGTTGATGGTAATAGTATTGTCCGTAGTTTTCACTTCACCGGTCCCGGCATCCTTGGTGGTAATTGTCACGTCGTTATCCGGAAGATCTATGATATCTTCATTATACTTGTTTTTAACGTAACCACCCTTACCGTCTTCTTGCGTAACGGTCTGTTGATTGTTTTTGAATCCAACGCTGATATCGCCCTTGGTCAGGTCATACACATCCGCAAAGGCGGGGAGCGTCATCCCGACCACAAGGGCGGCGGTGAGGGCGAGGGCGGCGGCGCGCTTTCCGGTGGAGCGGCGGGCTGTTTTGACCGCAGAAACCGGGCTGTGCCCCAGAACACGCATGGCGAGTTTGCGATAAGAGATCATAAGTAGTACCTCCTTACAAAACTTCAAATCCGGTAAAACATGGGCTTGTGCTTGTAAGAAAATTATACCACTCCGGGGGGGTGCAAGCAAAACTGCGTGAAAGGGGGTGTTTTCTGCGTGAAAAGCGGAAATTTGGCAAAAATTACCTAAAAACTGCCAGAATTTTTACTTCCAGCCCCGTGCTGTGGGGTCCAGCATTTCGGCGGCGGAGTAGACCAGCGCGTTGCAGATGGCGGCGGCCACGTTGCTGCCGCCCTTGCGGCCCATGGCCGCGATGGCGGGCACGCCGTAGGTCTCGCAGACGGCGAAGAGCCGCTCCTTACTCTCCACCACGTTCACAAAGCCCACCGGCACCCCGATGACCAGCGCGGGCCGCAGCCCGGCCTCGATCAGCTCGGCAATGGTCAAAAGAGCCGTGGGCGCGTTGCCAACGGCGAGGATGGCGCCGGGGTGCTCCGCCGCCGCCCGGTGCATGGAAGCCACGGCGCGGGTGGTGCCCGCCGCTTTGGCCGCGGCGGCGACCTCTGGGTCCGCCATGTAACAGAGCGCACTGCCGCCCAGCTTTTTCAGGCCCGGCTTGGTGATGCCCGCCAGCGCCATGTTGGTGTCGGTGACGATGGGGGTCCCGGCGCGGAGCGCGGCCACCCCCGCCGCCACAGCCCCCGGCGTGAAGCGGAGGTTCTTGGCGTAATCGAAATCCGCCGTGGTGTGGATGACTCGCTTGACCACCGGGGCCGTCTCCGGCGGCGGGGTCAGGCCCAGTTCGGCCAGCTCGGCGGTGATGATGGAAAGGCTTGTCCGCTCAATGTCGGCGGGCAGATGATGTTGTGGGGTCATAGCTGCTCCTTTCGGGCAAGGCCCATGGCGGCATACAGGGCGTCCATGTCCAGCGCCTTGCGCACCCCCTCGGCCAGAAGGTCGAATTGCTGCTGGCGGTACTGCTCCATGGGCATCAGGGCGGCGGTGTCGGGGGCAATGCCCTTCCGCGCGCACAAAGCGGCCACCAGCTTTTCGGTCAGCTCGCCGGTGTCGAACAGGCCGTGCAGATAGGTGCCAAAGACCGTACCCTGCACACAGCCTTCGGGGGTGCCGTCCGCCTGTGTGCAGAAGGGGAGGCCCTCCACCTCGGTGCGGCCGGTGTGGATCTCGTAGCCCGTCAGCGCGGCCCCGGCAAAGGGGGCGGCGGTGGCTTCTGCCGTGACCTGCGCCCGCCGCTTCCGGGCGGTGAAGGTGGTGCGGGTGGGCAGCAGCCCCAGCCCGCGCAGGGTCTGGGCGCGGCCGCTCTCGGTGCCGTCGGGGTCGGCGAGGGTCTGCCCCAGCATCTGATAGCCGCCGCAGACGCCCAGCACGGGGGTGCCCCCCGCGGCCAGCTTGAGCAGCGCCGGTTCCAGCCCGGACTGCCGCAGCCAGAGCAGGTCGTCCACGGTGTTCTTGGTGCCGGGCAGGATCACAAGGTCCGGCGTGCCGAGGGTGTGGGCGTTTTGTACATACCGCACGCCCAGCAGCGGGTGCTGTTCCAGCGGCATGAAGTCGGTGAAGTTCGAGATGTGGGGCAGGCGGAGGATGGCGATATCCAAGGGCTTGACGGTCTTGCCGGTCTCCAGCCGCTCGGAGAGGGAGTCCTCGTCCTCGATGTCCACCTTCAGGTAGGGCACCACGCCCAGCACGGGCAGATGGGTCTTTTCCTCCAGCATGGCAAGGCCGGGGCGGAGGATCTCCACGTCCCCACGGAATTTATTGATGATAAGGCCCTTGATGCGGGCACGCTCGTCGGGTTCCAGCAGCTCCACGGTGCCGTAGAGCTGGGCGAAGACGCCGCCGCGGTCGATGTCGCCCGCCAGCAGCACCGGCGCGTCCACCAGCTTCGCCAGCCCCATGTTCACGATGTCGTCGGCCTTCAGGTTGATCTCCGCCGGGCTCCCGGCCCCTTCGATCACGATGATGTCCACGGCTTCGGCAAGGCTGTTGTAGGCCGCGAGGATGTCCGGGATGAGGGATCTCTTCATCTTGAAGTAGGCGGCGGCGGGCATCTGGCCCCGCACTTCGCCGTTTACGATGACCTGACTGCCCACGTCGCTGCTGGGCTTGAGCAGGATGGGGTTCATCCGCACGTCGGGCTCGATGCCCGCCGCTTGGGCCTGTACCACCTGCGCCCGGCCCATTTCCAGCCCGTCGCGGGTGACAAAGCTGTTCAGCGCCATGTTCTGACTTTTGAAGGGGGCGGTGCGGTAACCGTCCTGCGCAAAAATGCGGCAGAGCGCCGCGCAGAGCAGACTTTTGCCCGCGCCGCTCATGGTTCCCTGCACCATGATGCAGCTTGCTTTGCTCATCGGATCACCTCCGCAAGGGTCTTCAGCAGTCGTTCGTTTTCGGGCCCGGTGCGCACGGCGGTGCGGTACCAACTGGCGTCAAGGCCGGGGTAATTCGCGCAGCTGCGCAGGACCACGCCCTTTTGCCGCAGCGCCTCGCCCAGCGTCTCCGGCCCTTGGAAAAACAGATAGTTTGCCCGGCCCTCCAGCACCCGCAGCCCCAGCGCCCGCAGCCCGGCGGTCAGCCGGGGGCGCTGTTCGGCGAGGAGGGCGCGGACCCGGTCCACATAGACCGTCTCGTCCAGCGCGGCCAGCCCCGCCGCTTGGGCAAGGCTGGAAACGCCCCACGGCTGCCCGGCGGCACCCATGGCGTCCAGCAGGGCGGGGTCTGCGCTCAAAGCGTACCCCAGCCGGACGCCCGCCATGCCGTAGAGCTTGGTGAAGGCCTTCAAAATCAGCAGATTCCCGCTGCCCAGCAGGGGCTTTGCGGTGAGCGAAGCGTGGTCGGGCAAAAAATCGAGGAAACATTCGTCCAGCAAAAGAAGCGCCCCGCAGGCGGTGCACTTCTCCAAGATGCGGGCCACAAGGGCGGGGGGCGTCAACTGGCCGGTGGGGTTGTTGGGCTGGCAGAGGAACACCATGTCCACGCTGTCATCGATGGCGCCGCAGAAGGCCTCCGTCACAGCGAAGTCGTCGGCCTCCCGCAGAAAATAGCGCTCCACCGTGCAGCCGACCGTTTCCAGTGCGGCGGCATATTCCGCAAAGGTGGGGGCCGTGACCAGCGCCTTGCGGGGGCGCTTGGCCCACACCAGCCGGAAGATCAGGTCTGCCGCGCCGTTGCCGCAGAGGAGTTGTTCCGCCGGAACGCCCTCGTGTGCGGCCAGCTTTTCCCGCAGGGCGCGGCAAAAAGGGTCGGGGTAGCGGTCCGCCGTGGCAAGGGCTGCGGTGATGGCCTTGGCCACCCCCTCCGGCAAGCCCAGCGGGCTGACGTTGGCCGAAAAATCCAGCGGGTCGCGGCCAAACTCGGCGCGGTAGCCCGCCCAGTCGCCGCCATGTACGAATTGCATGGAAACATCTCCTTCCGCAAAGCATGATTGAGAGGGCGGGCCTGTCACAAAAACGCCCGCACCGCCAGCCCAACTGCCAGCGCCAGCACACTTTCGGCGTACATCATCCGGTTGGCGCGGCGGATGTCCTCCGGCTCAATGGGCCGGAGCGGGTCTCCGATGGTGGGTTTTGCGTAATACTCGCCGAAATAGTAGGCGGGCCCGGCCAACTGGACGCCCAGCGCCCCGGCACAGGCGCTCTCGGTCTGGGCGCTGTTGGGGCTGGCGTGGCTGCGCCGGTCCCGCCGCCAGATGCGCCATGCGCCCTTCGGGCTGTTCCCGGTCAGGGCCGCAGCGGCGCACCAGAGCAGCCCGGCTAACCGGCTGGGAAAATAGTTCGCCGCATCGTCGAGTTTTGCGGCGGCGCGGCCAAAGTAAAGGTACTTCTCGTTTTTGTAGCCCAACATACTGTCCATCGTGTTGATGGCCTTGTAGGTCAGTGCCAGCGGAGCCCCGCCAAGGAGCATATACAGCAGCGGCGCAATGACGCCGTCGCTGGCGTTCTCGGCCACAGTCTCCACGGCGGCTTTGGTCACCCCTTCCAGCGTCAGGTTCTGGGTGTCCCGCCCCACGATGCGGCTGACCGCCTTGCGGGCGGCGGGCAGGTCGGGCTTGATGAGCGCGCGGTAGACATTGGTGCTCTCCTGCGCCAGACCCTTCGCGGCCAGCGCCTGTCCGCACCAGAACATCTGCACCGCCAGCCCCAGCCATGGGCTGAGCTTTGCCGCGCCGAGGCAGACGAGGCTGGTGAGCAGAAAGGTGCCCACGGGCAGGGTGAAAGCCACCACCGCCCCGCCCAGCAGCTCGCCCTGCGGCGTTTGGGGCATGCGGGCCCGCAGCCGCTTTTCCAGCGCCGAGATGGCTTTGCCCATCAGTACGACGGGGTGGGGGAGCCATGGGGGGTCGCCGAAAAGGGTGTCCAGCACAAAGCCCCCCAGAACTGCTTCGCCGATCATCGGGCCGCCTCCTTAGTGTACTGCACCGTTTTCACAAGGTGCAGGATGCGGTGCGCGGCCCAGTCGCGGGCGTCCAGCAGATAGCCGCCCGCGTTGGGGGCGCACCAGTGATAATAGTCCTCGTGGGGCAGGGCGTAGCGCTCCATCGCCGCCATTTGGGTGCCGCCGTGGGCGAGGATGACCAGCGTCTCTTCGCCGTCGGCCAGCGCCTTGTCCACCAGCGCGGAAAATGCCCGGCAGACCCGCGCGGAGAAGAGTGCCTTCGTCTCGCCGTCGGGGCAGGGACTTTCGCAGTTGGCGTCCACCCATGCCAGATAGTCGGGGTCGTGCTCCATCTCGATGAAATTGCGGCCCTCGAAGCTGCCAAAGCACATCTCCTGCAGGTCGCGCACCTCCACGAGGTCGGCCTCCGGGAAGAGCACTTCGGCGGTCTGCCGGGTGCGGCAGAGGGGCGTGATGTAGACGGTTTTCGGCTGGATGTCGGCCCGGCAGAGCTGGGCCCGGCCTTCGGGCGAGAGCGGGATGTCCCGCTGGCCCTGATAGCGCTTTTCGGCGTTGTAGGCGGTCAGCCCGTGGCGCAGCAGATAGATCAGCATGGGGGCAGTTCTCCTTTCAGAATGGTGGGGATGCCGCAGAACATCTGTACGACGCATTGGGCCCGGCTGGCCAGCAGACAGGCCAGCCGCCCGGCAGCTTCCCGCGCGGCCCGCTCCCCGGCGTCCACGGGGACCACACCGCCGCCCACCTCGGTGGCGATCACGATATCATAGGCGGCGAGTTTGTCCGCGAGTTTCTCCAGATCATCCGCATCCTTTGCAAGGTTCTGCACCTCGGCGATGCGGGTGCCCGGCAGGGCGTTTGCAAAGGTGCGCTTGCCGCTGTACAGCGGCCCGGTGATGAAGATCATAACAGCCCTCCCCATTGGCACGCACACAGCGCCGCCAGCATCCACAGCTCGGCTTTCTGCAAAAACCACCCGGCCAGATCGCCGGTGATGCCGCCAAACTGCTTTTTGGAAACAACGTAATAACGAACAAAGACAAGAAGCGCCGCCAGCGCCAGCCCCCAGCCGCCCAGCACCGTCAGCGCGGCGCAGAGGGCGAAGGCCAGCCCGAACAGAACGCTGCGGACCGTCTTTCGGTCCGCCGCTGAAGCAAAGGTGTGGGCGAGGCCGGTGTTCTTCGCCATGGGGAAAGCGGCCACGGCAAGGCCGGAAAGTGCCCGCTCCAGCACCAGAGCCAGCGTCCAGAGGAACCCTGTGCGCGGGGTAAACTGCACGGCGGTGCACAGCGCAAAATAAGCGAGGAAATAACTGCACAGTCGGATCACGGCAAAGGCCCCGCAGTGGGGGTCCTTCAGGATTTCCAGTTTCTTTTCCCGGTCGCCGTAGCTGGAAAGGGCGTCGCAGGTGTCGGCGTAGCCGTCCAGATGGATGCCGCCCGTGACCCAGACCGGGAGCAGACAGAACCCGCCCGCTTTCACCAGCGCCGGGAGCGGCAAGGCCCCGCACAGGGACCACAGCCCACCGATGACCAGCCCGATGAGGGGGAAGGCGCACATCGCGTACCGCATATTCTTTTCGTTCCACTCGAACTGCGGCACCGGCACAGCGGAAAACATCGCAAAGGCCACCGCAATGGTCTGGAAAAAGATCATGATTTCGCTCCTTTATAAGAGACCGGGATGCCGCACACCACCCGCACCACAGCGTCGGCGCGGGCCGCCAGCCCATTGTTGACCTGCGCCAGCGCTTTCAGGTAGCGGTCGGTGTCGCCCGCATAGTCGGCCCCGCCGCTGAACACCTCGTTCGAGACGACGATGAGGTGTTCGCATTGTGCAGCCAATTGGGAAAGCCCGTCCAGAATGGCCGAAGCGGCGGCTTCGCCCGCACCGACAGGGTCATACAGTTCGTTGGCGGTCAGGTTGCCGAGGTCTTCCAGCAGGGCGGTGCCCCGCGCGGGGAGCCGGACAGCGTCAAGATGCAGCGGGCACTCCACGGTCTCAAACTGCTTTTTGGCCCGCATTTGGCGGTGCTTTTCCACCCGCGCGGCACACTCGGCGTCCCACACCTGCATGGTGGCGAGGTAATAGCGGGGAAGAGCTGTTTTCAGCACCAGCGATTCGGCGTATTCGCTTTTTCCGCTGGCCGCGCCGCCCAGCACCAGCGTCAGCATTGGGGAGTATACGGCGTGATGCCGCCCTCCGCGAAGGAATAACAGTGGTCATAAACGGCAAGCGCCATATCCCACAGCGGGATGGACGCCACCGCGCCGGTGCCCTCGCCGAGGTGGAGCCCGGCGGTCAGGAGCGGGGCCTTGCCCAGTGCCTCCAGCACCAGCCGTGCCGCCGGTTCGGAGGAACAGTGGCTGGCGAAAACGGCCTTGGCAGCGGCGGGGCAGAGCCGCACGGCACAGAGCGCCGCGACCCCGCTGATGAAGCCGTCCATCAGGACGGGGATCCCTTCCAGCGCCCCGCCGAGGAAAACGCCGCACAGGCCCGCAAGGTCGAACCCGCCAAGCTTCGCGAGGACGTCGAGGGGGTCAGCGGCGTCGGGCGTGTTGACCGCGATGCCTCGGCGGATGGCGTCCATTTTGCGGGCAAGCCCTTCATCGGAGAGGCCCGCGCCTCGGCCGGTCATGGTTTCGATGGGCTGGCCCAGCAGCACCGCCGCCACCGCGCTGGAGGTGGTGGTGTTGCCGATGCCCATCTCGCCGGTGGCCAGCAGCTGCACGCCCTGCGCCTTCTGGGCACGGACGAGGGCGATGCCCGCCGCGATGGCGTCGATCGCTTCGGCGCGGGTCATAGCAGGGCCTTGGGTGAAGTCCTGCGTCCCGGCAGCGATGCGGCAGTTGACCACACCGGGCACCAAGTCCCCGGCCATGCCCATGTCCACGGGCACGACCTCGCACCGGGCCGTTTTGGCCATCTGGCAGACACTGGTCCGCCGGGCAGCAAGGTTTTCGGCCACGGCGCGGGTCACGCTCTGGTCGGTCTGGCTCACGCCCTGCGCCACCACGCCGTTGTCGGCGCAGAGCACCAGCACGGCCCGGTGGGAAAAATCAAGCTGGGCCGTGCCGGTCAGCGCGGCGGCTTCTTCCAGCAGCGTTTCCAGCGCACCGAGGCCGCCCAAGGGTTTTGCGAGGCTGGCCCAGTGGGCGTGGGCGGCGGCGCGGGCCGCTTCGTCGGGCGGGGTGATGGTGGAAAGAAGCTGATTCAGTTCCGGTTCTGTCATGGGTTCGGCTCCTTATGAAGATAAGATCGGGCGGCGGTCACGAACCGCCGGGGCAGGGAAGTGCCCGCCCAATACAAATGCGGGAAGCCCGCATAGAAATGCTCATTTGCAAAGCCGCAGGGCCAGCTCCGGCCGTCGGCTTTCCGAGCGGTGAAGGCGTCGCCGTTCGCGGTGGTGTCCCAGTGGTGGAACTCGTGGACGGGGAGCGCTTCGCCGCGGCGGAACAGCATACTGTCCGCCTGTGCGGTTAGGGCGGCGTAGCCGAACCGCACGAGTTTGCCGACCCGGAAGCCCTGCCCCGGCAGCACGCCCGCCATGGGGTAGGCGGTGCCGTCGGCATCTTCCAGCGACTGCCCCAGATAGAGGAAGCCGCCGCATTCGGCCACGGTGGGCAGACCGCGCTGGATGGCGGCGCAGAGGGCGCAGCGCAGCGGTTCGTTCTCGCGCAGCGCCTTGGCGTGCAGTTCCGGGTAGCCGCCCGGCAGGTAGACCCCGCCGATGCCCTCCGGCAGGGCGGTATCGTGCAGGGGGCTGAAAAAGACAAGCTCAGCGCCCGCCGCCCGCAGCGCGTCCAGCGTCTCGGCATAGGTGAAGCAGAACGCTTCGTCCTTCGCCACCGCGATGCGCACCGTCGGCGAGGCAGGGGTCAGAAAATCGGGCAGGGGCGAAACGGGGGCGGGAAGGCTCGTCAAAGCGAGGAGTCGCTCCCAGTCCAGCGTGGCGGAAACTGCTTCGGCGAGACGCTCGATCTTCTCCTGTAGACCGGAAACTTCCTCCGCCGTTTTCAGCCCCAGATGGCGGCTCTCCACAACGGCGTCGGGCAAATGGGGCAGATAGCCCAGCACGGGCAGCCCGGTCTCCCGCTCCAGCAGGGGAGCAAGCAGTTGGTGCAGACGGGGGGAGCAGTCGTTGAGGAGGAGGCCCGCCAGATGACTCGGCGTCCGGAAATTTTTCAGCCCGTTGATCTGAGCCGCCAGCGTCACACTGGCCCCTTTGGGCTGGACCACCAGCAGAACGGGGAGGCCGAGGGTATCCGCCAGCGCCCACGCGCTTGCGGCGGTGGTACAGTTGAGCCCGTCATAAAAGCCCATGGCTCCCTCGCAGAGGGCGGCCCCATGCCCGGCGGCATAGTGGGCGTACAGGGCCCGCACCGTGTCCGGCGCAGAGAAGAACAGGTCGAGGTTGTGGCTGTCCACCCGGAGAGCGGAGCGGTGGAACATCGGGTCGATGTAGTCGGGCCCGGATTTGAAGGCGCAGGGCCAAAACCCACGCTTCTTCAGCGCCGCCAGCAGGGCACAGGTCAGGGTGGTCTTTCCGCTGCCGGAAGCGGGGGCTGCAAGGACGAACTGGATCATTTTCGTTCCCCCGTGATCAGAAAAATGGGGTTGTTGGCCATCAGGAGATGGAGCTTGCCCGCCGGTCTGGTGCGGCTGACGGCAAGCTGGGTTACTTCGGCGGTTTGTCCATGAGCCGCCAGCGCCGCAATGGCCGCACTCAGGGTCTCCAGCGCAATGGCGGAGATGCACAGGCGGGCGTTCGGGTTCTTGGCAAGGGCGGCGTTTACCACCTCGGCCATGCTGCCTTTGGTGCCGCCAATGAAGACGGCGTCCGGTGCGGGCAGGTCGGCCAGAACCTGCGGGGCGGTCCCCTCGATCAGGGACAAATTATAGGCGTGGAATTTCTCCCGGTTCTGGCGGATGAGGGCACAGGCGTCGGGGGCACATTCCACCGCGTAGACATGCCCGCGCGGTGCGGCCAGCGCCAGTTCGACGCTGACGCTTCCGGTCCCGGCCCCGACATCCCAAAGGGTATCTGTAGGCCGGACAGCCAGCTTCGCCAGTGCGGCGGCGCGGACTTCCTGCTTCGTCATGGGGACCTCTCCCCGGATGAAGGCATCATCCGGGAAGCCGGGGGCCCGCCGGGCAGGGAGAACGGTGTGCTCGATGAGCAGAACGCTCAGAGGGGCACAGGCGTTTGCGGCAAGGGCCTGCGCCGTGCCGAATGCCAGATGTTCCTGCGGTGTACCGAGATTTTCACCTATGATCGCATGGGCGTCCCCAAGGCCTACATCGGCCAGTTTGGCGCAGAGGGTGGCGGGCGTTTCGGTGCCGCCGGTCAAGAAGAACACCGGGCGGCCTTCGGCGGTCAGGCACTCGGCTGCCGGGTCACAGGCACAGCCGTGGGCCGAGACGAGCTTCCAATCCTTCCACGGGCGGCCAATGGCCGCAGAGAGAAGCTGCACGCTGGAAATACCGGGCAGCACCCGCGCCGAAATGCCGAAGGCCCGCAGCATGGGCAGCAGCTTGGAAGCACCGGAATAAAACCCGGTGTCGCCGCTGTAAAGAAGGGCCGCATTTGCTGCCGGAAACTCGGAAAGGCAGGACAAAATATCCTCCGGTTTATAGAGGGCTTTCCGGTTCTCGGTGCAGCCGGTGGGCAGATGCTCCAGCAGCCGTTTTGCCCCGATGATGAGGTCGGCGCTCTGCAGGGCAACAAGCCCCTGCGCCGTGAGCAGTTCCGGTGTGCCGGAACCCATCCCGATCAGTGTGACCATCCCAAAGCCTCCTTGCAGCGTGCCAGAATTTGTGCGGCAGTTTCTCCGTTTTCGGCCGGGCGGCGGAGCACCACGAGCTGTGCGCCCATGTCCTGTGCGGCCTGTGCCTTTTCGGCAAAGCCGCCCGCTGCGCCGCCGTCCTTTGTGACGAGGAAACGGATGTGGAACTGCTCCATCAGCGCCCGGTTCAGCGTGTAGGAGAAGGGCCCCTGCATCGCAAGGATGTTTTTGTGGGGAATGTGAGCGGCTTCACAGGCGGCGATGCCGTCCAGCGTGGGCAGAACGCGGGGGAACAGCCGCGCCGGGTCGATGCGGGAAAAGGCGGCAAGCTCCTTGGCCCCGGTGGCCAGCAGGACATTGCCCTGTGTTTCGGCGAGAAACTCCGCCGCGTGCATGGCCGACTGGAACACCATGCTTCCTGCCGGGAGGGGACTTTCGGCCCGCAGCAGCCGGTGGTATTCGATCTGCGCCGTTTTGCACGCCGCCGCAATGTTTTTGGTGGCATCCACTGCGTAGGGATGGGTGGCGTCCACGCAGAGGTCGGCCCCTTTCAAAAGGTCGGCCATTTCCTCCGGTGTCAGCCGCCCGCAGTGCACTGTGATGCCGGACAAACTGCCCTGCTCCTCGGCCCCCAGCGGGGTCGCCACGCTGACGAGGACGTCCGCCCCCAGCGCGGCCAGCTCTTTGGAAAAAATGCGGCCCTCGGTGGTGCCGCTGAAGACGACTGTTTTCATCCGCGATACCCCCTCGGTGTAACCATCCGGCCGCTGAGCTGTTTTGTCTCCGCGTTGCCGATGAAGACGGTGGTGAACATATCCACCGGGGTATGTTCCAACTGGGCCAGCGTCAGGACGCGGTGGGTCTGGCCCTCCCGCCCGATGTTCCGCACCAAGCCGCAGACGGTCTGGGGCGGTTTGCCGTGTTCCAGCAGGATGCGGACCGCTTTTTCAAGGTAGTCCGGCCGCCCCTTGGAGGAGGGGTTGTACAGCGCGATGCAGAAATCGCCCATGGCTGCCGCTGCCAGCCGCCGCTGGATGACCGCCCACGGGGTGAGCCGGTCGGAGAGGGAAAGCACGCAGAAATCATGGGCCAGCGGTGCCCCCAGAACGGCCCCGCCGCTGAGGGCGGCGGTCAGGCCCGGCACCACTTCCACAACGACATCGGGAAACCGCTCGGCCAATTCCAGCAGGGGGCTGGCCATCCCGTAAACGCCTGCATCGCCGGAGCAGATGAGGGCGACGGTCTTGCCGCTTTGCGCCGTTTCCAGCGCCCAGCGGCAGCGGTCCAGCTCCTTGGTCATGCCGGTGGCGTAATATTCCTTTTCCGGGTAATAGGGGCGCACGAGATCCAGATAGACCGTATAGCCGCACAGCACCTCGGCTTTTTGCAAGGCGCTCTGCGCCTGTGCGGTCAGAAACTGCGGGTCGCCGGGGCCAAGGCCGACCACAAACACGGTGTTATTCATGCTGCCACCTCCAATCTGGGGCATAGGGGCGGAGCGCCAGCGCAAAGGTCACGCCGCCGCCCGCCTGTTTCGGGATGCGGATGGGTCCGCCCGCCGCCAGCACAGCCGCCCGCTCGCACACATTGTCCACGCCGGTAACGCTTTGAACAAAGTGCGAGGGCGTAAAGGTGCCGGGCGCGGCTTGGAGCTGCGCGGCGGAGTAAAAGGAAACCTTCCACCGGTGCGCTTGGCAGAACGCCAGCAGCCCCGCTTCGTTTTGTTTCAGGTCGATGCTGGCGGCGGCGCAGATGCAGGCAGGGGCAAGGCCGTGGATTTCGCAGAACGCGGCAAAAGCGGCTTCCAACTGTTCAGTGGTGGTGCCGCGCTTGCAGCCGACGCCCAGCACGCCGATGCGGGGGACAAGGTGCAGCGCATTTCCGGCAGGGAAAAGGGTCAGGGCGAAGTCTGCTGCGTCCTGCGTTTGGGTCGGAATTACCCCTGCAGGAGCCGCGCCGGGAAGGGAAAATTCCGACCAGACGGAAGCGGTCTGTCCGGCCAGCAGTTTCCCGCTGACGGCCTTGATCCGCGCCGGTTCCAACACCTGACAATTTTGATGCTTCGCCCACTCGTCCACAGCAAAAATCCCGTTGGCATCCGTCGCCGTGGTAATGACCGGCACCGCCCCGCAGAGCGCAGAAAGTTGGCGTGCCAGATCGTTGGCCCCGCCCAAATGGCCGGACAAGATCGGCACCGCGAAGCGTCCGCATTCGTCCAGCACGACCACGGCGGGGTCGCTGGCTTTGCTTTGGCAATGGGGTGCAATGGCCCGCACCGCAATGCCAACGGCTCCCACAAATACCAAGGCATCCGAGCGGACAAACTCCGCCGCTGTCCACTGGGCTAAGGCCGGCCCGCCATGGCCGCAGCGGGTCACGCTGCCGGGCAGGGAAGCGGCCAGTTTTTCAGCCAGCCGCAGCCCCCTTTCGGTGAAGGCGGCGTAGGCGGGGGTCACCGGTCGGCTCCTTTGCGGAACGCGGTAGTAAAGGCGGGGTCGTAGAGCTTGCTGCGCTCGTACCGGGTGCCGAGAAAATCCCCCACCACGATGAGGGCGGTTTTGGTGATGCCGTTCCGGCGGGTGCTCTCGGCCAGCGATCCGACGGTGCAACGCACGATTTTCTGCTCCGGCCAGCTTGCCTTATAGACCACGGCGGCAGGGGTGGCGGAGGTGTAAGCGCCCTGCAGCAGCGCTTCCTGCACCTTATCAATGAGGCCGATGGAGAGGAAGATCACCATGGTCGCCCCGTGGGAAGCAAGGCTTGCCAGCTTTTCCTTTTCCGGTACGGGGGTGCGGCCCTCCATCCGGGTGATGATAACGGTCTGGCTGACGGTGGGCAGGGTGTACTCGGCGTTCAGGGCCGCCGCCGCCCCGCAGAAGCTGGAAACGCCGGGGGTATCATCGTAGGAAATTCCGGCAGCGTCAAGGGCGTCCATCTGCTCCCGGATGGCACCGTAGAGACAGGGGTCGCCGGTGTGGAGCCGTACGGTGGTCTTGCCCGCCGCTTCCGTCTGCAGCATGACGTCGAGCACCTGTTCCAGCGTCATCTCGGCGCTGTTGTAAAGGGCGCAGCCGGGCTTTGCCAGCCCCAGCAGGGCGGGGTTCACAAGGCTCCCTGCATAAATGATGCAGTCTGCCCCTTGCAGAAGGGCGGCTCCGCGCTGGGTGATAAGGTCCGGCGCACCGGGTCCGGCTCCGACAAAATGTACCATAATGCGTTACTCCTTCCAGTGCTGCAGTAATTGTGCGGCGGCTTCGGTTTGGCCCAGCGGGCCATTCTGGTTTGAAAACAGGATCGCCCCCACCCGGAACGCCCCTGCCGCGCGGCGGTCAAGGTGGAGCTGGATGGCGGAAAGCAAGCTTTTCAGCACCGGTTCCCGCAGCCCGGCAGCGTCTAATATCTCCAGACAGGCGTCGGTGGTGGCGGCGTCCATCAAAGAAGCGCAGACTTCACGGGGCGCGCCGCAGAGGGCCGCATGGGTGCAGAACAGCTCCGTACGGCAGTCGGCGGTGTGGGAGTGGGTGTTCATGATGCCGCCCGCCAGCTTGACGAGCTTGCCCACATGGCCCACCAAAAGCACCTCCTCGAATCCGGCGGCAGCGGCCATATCCAGCGTGTCACCGATGAAGTTCGAGGTCTTCACCACCGGGAGGACGGCAAATTCCGGGTAAGTCCCGTGGAGGTAGTCCAGCCCGTAGTTGCCGGGCGCAAGGATGAGCCGCCGGGGGCCGGGGGCTGCTTTGGCCCGCAGGGCGGCTTGGTTCATTTCCAGCTGGATGGTGTCCAGAATGGCCTGTTGGCTCATGGGCTCCACGATGCCGCTGGTGCCCAGCACAGACAGCCCGCCCTCGACCCCGATGTGGGGGTTGAAGGTACGCTTGGCCACCTCTTCGCCGCCCTTGATGGAGAGGGTCACAGCAAAGCCGCCGGTGTAACAGGCATTTTCGGCCTCTCGTTTCAGCGCCTCGGCGATCATCTGACGGGGGACATGGTTGATGGCGGCTTCTCCGACCGGCTGGTCGAGGCCGGGTTTTGTCACCCGGCCTACTCCTTTGCCGCCGGAAATGCGGATGTCCGTGGTGTCGGGCAGCAGGGCGACAGAGGCGATCACCGGCAGCCCGGTGGTCACGTCCACATCGTCGCCGCCGTCCTTTTCGATGGCACATTCGGCCCCGGCATCCGTTTTGCGGCAGAACAGGGGAGCCACTTCCACCACGATGCCCTTCGGGGTGCGGAGGGCGACGGTCTCCGGGGGATTCCCGGTCAGCAGCAGCCGGGCTGCCCCCGCCGCCCCCAGCGCCGCGCAGGTGCCGGTGGTGTAGCCGCAGCGCAGCAGCTTCTGCCCGCTGCGGACGTAGTGCTCAAACTTGGGTTTCGGAGGCTTTGGGGGGCCGAACAGGGCTTCGTACTGCTCCCGGCTCAGGTCGTAAAGGGCTTGGATGTTCTCCGGCGCAAAGGCTTCTTTGGCCGTCAGCACGCCGGAAACGCCCTGCGGTGAGACGCAGACCACTGCATCCGCGATCTTCTGGGCCATGTCCAGCTCGTGCAGACTGACGATGACGGCAAGGTGCTGCTGGTGGGCCAGCTTTTGCAGGATGGTCAGCAGCTCGATCTTGCCCTTGATGTCCAGAAACGAGGTGGGCTCGTCCAGCAGGAGGATCTCCGGCTGCTGGCAGATGGCGCGGGCCAGCAGGATGCGCTGGCGCTGGCCGTCGCTGATGCAGTTGAAGTCCCGGTCGGCAAGGTGGGAAGCCCCCACCAGCGCAAGGGCGTCCCGCACGGCCTGTTTGTCCGCTTCGGAAAGGATGCCCAGCCGCCCGGTGTAGGGGATGCGGCCCGCCGCCGCAAACTCAAAACAGGTGGTCAGCTCGGTGCGGCGGGTGTGGGGGAGCATCAGGGCCAGCCGCTGTGCGCGGGCAGTGCCGGTGTAGGCGGCAAGGTCTTGGCCGCCCAGCAGCACGGTGCCGCCGAGGGGGGCCAACTGCCCGGCCAACGTTTTGAGCAGCGTGGATTTGCCCGCGCCGTTCGGGCCGATGAGGGTCAGGATCTGCCCGCGCCGGACGCCGAGGGCGATGGCCTCGGCCAGCGGTGCTTTGCCGTAGCCGATGGCTAAATTTTGCGTTTCGCAGAAAAAATCGTTCATCGTGCGCCCTCCCGATCCCGGCGGACGAGCAGCCCGATGACCACCGGCGCGCCGAACACCGCTGTCACCGCGCTGATGGAAAGCTCGGTGGGGGCGAACAGGCTGCGGGCGATGAGGTCACAGAGCAGACAGAACGCCGCGCCGCCGAGGCAGCACCCCGGCAGGACATAGAGCGGCTTTGCGCTGCCCAGCAGCTGCTTGACGAGGTGGGGTACCGCAATGCCCACAAAGGAGATGGGCCCGGCAAAGGCGGTGACACAGGCGGCCAGCAAGCTGGAAAGCAGAACCAATGCGCGGGAAAACCGCTTGACGTTGACCCCGACGCTCTGGGCATAGGCTTCCCCCATCTGGTAGGCGGACATGGGCTTCGAAAGGCAGAACGCCGCCGCCAGCACGGGCAGTACCACCAAGGCGGCGGCCCGGACGTTGCCCCACGTCATACCGGAAAAGCTGCCCTGCGACCAGTTGTGGAGGTTGACGATGTTCGAATCCTGCGCAAAGGCCACCACGAATTCGGTGATGGCGGAACAGATGTAACCGATCATGATGCCGCAGATGACGAGGATGCTCATCCGCTGCACCCGGCGTGCCACGGCCAGCACAAAGGCCATGGCGGCCATGGCCCCCGCAAAGGCGGCGAGGATGAGGGTGACGGAATTGGTCAGCAGCCCCCGGTTCAGGAAGATCACCATGACCAGCGCCACGGCCAGCTTGGCCCCGCTGGAGATGCCCATGACGAAGGGACCCGCGATGGGGTTGGCGAAAAAGGTCTGGAGCAGGTAGCCCGCCGCCGAAAGCGCCGCCCCCAGCAGCACGACCATGACCGCGCGGGGAAGGCGGAGCTGGGTGATGATGCCGACGGACAGGGCGTCCTGCCCGCGGCCCAGCAGTGCCGAGACCACGGCCCCCGGCGTCAGCGCCACGCTGCCCCAGAAGATGTTCGCGGCGAAGAGGATCACCAACAGGAACGCCAGAAGCAGATAGGCTGCGGCAAGGCGTTTTTGGCTTGTCATGAGCGGCTCCTTTCGTCAGGTCACATGGGTGAGGAATTGCAGGTCGGCGGGGGCATCTTCGGTCAGGACGCGGTGGAGGTCCACCACGAAATCGGCCAGCTCCATGCTCTGCTGGAAAAAGCTCTGGGTGGTGCACCAGACATCGCCGTTCTGCACGGCCTTGAACTCGGCCAGCAGGGGGCACTTGGCCACCAGCTCGTCGATGGTGGAGACGACGCCCTCAATGGTGCTGTTGTAGAGCAGCACGTCGGCATCCTTGGCCCCGGCGTAGAAATCTTCCAGCGGGAGGTTCATGGTGGAAAGGCTGTTGCCGCTGTCGGTCAGGTCGGAAAAGACGTAATCGCCGCCAGCCAGTTCGATCATCTGGGCCACATAGTCGCCGCCCTTACGGACATTGGCGAGGTCGTTGGCCGTGATGGAGAAAAAGGCGCAGGTCTTGCCGGTGGGCGCTTGGTCGGCCAGCACGGCGATGCGCTCGGTCTGTGCGGCGAACAACTGCTCGGCCAGCTCCTCTTTGCCCAGCAGGATGCCCCAGAATTTGATCCACTCCATCCGGGCGAGGGGGCCGCTCTCGTAGCTGGAGCGTTCCACCAGCGCCGGGATGCCGAACCGTTCCAACTGCTCCTTGACCTCCGGGGTGTGGAAGATCATGGTGTTCTCAATGGCGAGGCTGCAATTGGCGGCTAAAATCTGCTCGTAGTCCGGGGCGCTGTACTTGCCCGCGTAGGCGATGCGCCCGGCTTCCATGGCGTTTTTGGCCTCGTCGAGGTACCAGCCCTCGGCTTTGGTGCCGGAAAGAGTGATCGTGTCCAGCGCATCGAGGTGGATGAACAGATCCATGACCGATGTAGAGACGAGGTAAATGTTCTGCACCGGCTGGCGCAGGACGGTCACGCCGTCGGGGAGGGCGTCCACTTCGGCGGCATCCTCCGGAACGACAAGGAACTTCTGATCCGAATCGGGGAGGGAGAGCAGGGTATAGCCCCCCTCGTAGCAGTCGGCTGTGAACTGGGCCGCGTAGTCCAGCGGGTAGCTGTGGCTGAATACCAGCTTGTCCGTATTGGCGGGGGCGGACTGCGCTGCGCAGCTGCTGAGCAGAAGGGCAGAGGCGGGAAGGGCTTTCAGAAAATTGCGACGTGAGATCATATCAGTTCAGGGTAAAGGTCAGGGTGTACTCGATCTCGTGGGGGGTGCTCATGGCAACGGTATCCGCCACGACGGAGAGGGGAGTGCCCAGCGCAGCCACGGGGATCTCAAAGGTGGAGTTGCCCTCGGTGTTGGTGGGCAGATACTTCTCGCCGTCCACGATCATATAATCGTAGTTGGGGCTGCTCCAGACGATCGCGGCGGTCATCTTGCCGTCCGCGACGGTCAGGGCAGCGGGGCTGTCCACGCTGGCGCGGCCGGAACCGCCCTCCAGCACGACATTGACGCTGTACTCGCCGTCCGCAGGGGTCTCCGCGGCCTCTTCGGCCTTGGGTTCTGCGTTGCGGACGCTGACGGTGTGGTCGTACCACTTGCCCTTGGTGCCGAGGATGGCGAGGGCAAAGTCCTCGTCTACGGCGGTCAGGGGGATATCGTAGCCGTATACCTCTTCGGTGGTGCCGTCGGAGTAGGTCACGGTGTCGGTGGTGGGGAGCAGCCAGTCGGCCTTGTTGGCGTCGGCATCGGCCGCGCTGCCCAGATACAGGTTGACGATCTTCTTGGAAGCAAGGCTGACGTGGAAGGTCATCTGGCCGTCTTTCACGGTCAGGGTGCCCTTGCCGTCACAGGCTTCGTTGGCGTGGACCATGCTGCTGTCGGTCTCGAAGTCGGCGGTGTAGACGCCGTCCGGCAGGGTGGCAGCGGCCTCCGAAGCAGCCTCCGAGGCCGCGGCCACGGAAGAGGCAGCCGAAGACGCAGCCTCCGAGGTCGCGGCGGAGCTTGCGGTGGAGGAAGAAGCACCGCAGCCGGTGAGGGCGGCGGCCAAAATCAGGGTTGCGGCGGAAAGCGTAAGAAACTGTTTGCAGCGCATCGATCAAATACCTCAAAAAATCAAAATTTCAGATGGGTGGGAGCCTCCTCCTCATGCGGGGGCGGCTCCCATAAAAATTGCCCGAAAAGATTTCTCCCTTCGGGCAATGAAATGCGGGATATTAGCCGTTCAGGGAATCAATGGCGGCTTTGGTGTGGGCAACGTAGAGCTGCTGGATGTCGTCGATCTCACCCAGACCATTGATCTGGCAGTCGATGGAGTCGAAGGCACCGGCGGCCTTGAACTGGCTCAGCCAAGAATCGGCGTCCTCACCGGCCATATCGTTGTTGGCGTGGTCACCGGCAACGACCATCAGCGGGCGCAGGACGACCTTGGTGTAACCGGCAGCCTTGACAGTTTCGATCACGTTCTCACAAGCGGTCTCCTCCGGCTCGCCTTCAACGGTACCGATGAAGACGTTGCTGTAGCCAAGGGTGTCCATGGTGGTCTGCATCTGGCTGTAGCTGACCTTTGCGGTGTGAGAGGTGCCGTGGCCCATGAAGACGAAGGCCACACCGTCGGCAGCAGCGGCGTCGAGGCTGTCATAACCGGCTTCCTTCACGGCATCGGCGGTCACAGCCTTGGCAACGGCTTCCTTATCAGCGTTGATGACGGCAGCGTCGGAACCGACCTCGCCCAGCAGGGGCTCTGCCACGGCGACGGATTCGAACTTGTCGCGGTAGGAGTCGATCATTTCCATCATCTCGTCGTACTCGGCGCCGTGCATCAGGTGGGTGGGCTGGACCACGAGGTTCTTCACGCCGTTGGCCACAGCGCGGTCCATGGCCTGCTGCATGTTGTCGATCTTCTCGCCGTCACGGGCCTGCACATGGTTGATGATGATCTGAGCGGTGAAGGCACGACGGACCGACCAATCCGGGTAAGCTTCCTGCAGAGCATCCTCGATGCCCTTGATGTCGGCCACGCGGCTGTCGTTGAAGGAGGTGCCGAAGGAGACCACCAGCAGCTCATTGTCGCCGATGTTGTCCTCGTTGCGGCTGTCGTCCTTGGAGGCATCGCCGGTGTCGCGGCCAAAGTAATCGGGGTCGGCCTCTTCGCCCTCGACCAGCTCCTTCTGTGCGTCGGTCAGAGCGTCCCAAGCGGCCTTGGCGGCAGCGCACTGCTCGTCGGTGTTGTCGTTGCGCTCCTGCACATAGATGGCGTCGATCAGATCGGCAACGTTCTTTGCAGCCAATTCATCGGCCTCCTCGCTGGAAACTTCGCTGGATGCGGCGGCAGAGCTTGCCACGCTGGAAGCAGCGGTGCTGGATGCAGACCCGCCGCAGCCGGTGAGCACACCGGCACAGAGGGTGAGGGCGGTCAGAGCGGCCGCCGCCTTGTGGATCGTGCGTTTTCTCATGTTCTGTGTTCCTTTCCTGTTTTGGATACATTCGTTCGAACCGGACAGAAGGGTACAGGAAAGAGAACCTGACCAAACAAAAAGGCCCCTTTTGTTTGCGGGATGGCAAAACAAAAAGGACCTTCTCCAATGATTCAGGCTTTTTGGGTACAACCAATTCCTCGTGATTTGGAGCATACGCCCCCGTACCAACAACCGGCAGGTTTCCTGACTGAAAGATCACCGCCCTCCGCCGCCTTCCCAGAGCAGATGCTCCAGTGACCGGTGCCCAAAGCACCCGGACGGGGGACTCCCTTATCACAGTGACGAGATCGTGCGGGATTGTGCACCCGCTTCCCTTTTAACGTTTCTGCCCTCCGCTTATCAGCAAAATGACGAAACGCACCGACTGTTTTCTATTCAGTTCGCTAGAAAGTATAGCACACACACGAGAAAAACGCAAGCGATCACAGCCATTGCCGCAACACGTCGTTCAGCTTGTTCAGGTCGAGGGGTTTTGCGATGTGATCGTTCATGCCCGCATTGCGGGAGAGGACGACATCCTCGGCAAAGGCGTTGGCCGTCATGGCAACGATGGGGATGGTCTGCCCGCCGTGGAGCGTCTGGGCCCGGATGGCGGCGGTGGTCTCGTAGCCGTTCATCAGCGGCATCTGGATGTCCATGAAGATCAGATCGTAATAGCCGACGGGGGCTGCTGTGAACTTTTCTACGGCCTCCCGGCCGTTTTCGGCACACTCGATGGAGACGCCGGTCATCCCGATGATCTCCTTGGCGATCTCGCGGTTCAGCTCGTTGTCCTCCACCAGAAGGATGCGCTTGCCGGTGTAATCGCAGCGGGCCAGCTCGTCCAGTTCGTTCCGGTCGGCGGCGTTCGGTTTGCCCGCCACGAGATTTTTCAGCGCAGCGGTCAGGCGGGAGCGGAAGAGCGGCTTTGTAATGAAGTCGTTGACCCCGGCGGTGCGGGCCTCGTTCTCGATATCCGTGTAGTCATAGGCCGTCAGCACGATGATGGGCAGTGCCTTGCCGAGTTTCTGCCGGAGGCACCGGGTCAACTCGACGCCGTTCATGCCCGGCATCTTCCAATCCACGAGGACGGCGAAGTAATCGTTGTGTGCCTCGTGGCGGGCCGCGGCGCGGGCGACGGCTTCCTCGCCGGAGGTGGTCCACTCGCCGTCGATGCCCACTTCCTGCAGCATCTCGACCGTGCTCTCGCAGCACAGCACATCGTCATCCACCACGAGGACCGGCAGATGGGCCAGCTCGTCGATCTGCTCGGTGGAACGGTTTTGCAGTTTCAGGAAGATGGTCACGGTGAACTTGCTGCCCTTGCCCAGCTCGCTTTCTACGTCGATGGTGCCGTTCATCATGTTCACGGCGTTCTGGGCGATGGCCATGCCGAGGCCGGTGCCCTGAATTTTGGTGGTGCGCTTGTCGTCCGCGCGGGTGAAAGGCTCGAACAGGATCTTCTGAAACTCCGGCGTCATGCCGATGCCGTTGTCTTTCACGGTGAACTGGTAGCAGCCTACGCCGGGGGAGTGGGTCGGCTGCTCGGCGATGGAAAAGACGATGCGGCCGCCGTCCGGGGTGTACTTGATGGCGTTGCTGAGGATGTTGGTGATGACTTGCTGGATGCGCAGACTGTCGCCGTAGACGTCCTCATGTTCCAGCTTGTGCAGGTGGACATCGAGGCTGTGGCCGTGGGCGGCGATGTTGCCCTTGTTGATGCCGATGAGGTCGTCCACCAGTTCGGCCAGATTGAACGCTTCCTCGTTGAGCACGACCTTGCCGCTCTCAATGCGGGACATATCCAGCACTTCGTTGATCAGGCCGAGCAGATGGTGGCTGGACTGGGTGATCTTCCCCAGACAATCGGCCACCCGCTCCGGGTTGTTGATGTTGGCCCCGGCAATGGCTGTCATGCCGACGATGGCGTTCATTGGGGTGCGGATGTCGTGGCTCATGTTGGAAAGGAACTCGGTCTTGGCGCGATTGGCGCGGTTGGCCGCGTCGTAAGCGTCCTTGAGGGCCTTGCGGGAGGCGATCTCTGTCTTCTTTTCCTGCGTGACATCCTGTGCGACGAAGAGGGCCTGTTCCACCACGCCGTCCTTCCACGAGACGGGCAGAATGGCCATGGTCTTGAACTGGGTCTCATCTTTGGTGCTGTACTCGAAGCGGTAGATGTCGTCCGGGGTGCGGAGCTGCTGGCGCAGGTGAGCGGGGGAGAGGCTCTCTTCCAGCGTCCGTTCGCCGCCGATGGGCTGGAACTGCGCGAGGAAGTAGGCCACAAGGTCGTGGTAGCAGCCGCTGGAAGGGCGGCTGGCGGCGGAGAGCATGTTGTAGAACGTGTATTCATCCGTGGAAAGGTTGCACAGGAAGTACCGATCCACGAGCTTGACCGTGCTTTGCAGCAGCATGTCCATGGCCTTGTTCTGCTGGGTCAGCGCGGCGATCTGGGCGGCCTCCTTTTTGGAGTCGGTGATGTCGCGGATGAAGACGATGGCATAGCGGGGGTCTCCGGCGGTCTCGCCGGGCATGACCACGTTCCGCACCCAGCGTTCCTCGCCGTTCAGCTGGAGGCGGCACTCAAAGCTCAACTCCGGGCGTTTCTGCCGGAAGCGCTCGGTGATGTAGCTGCGGTCAAAGATCATGGCCACGGCGTCCCGGTCGGCGGGCGCAATGAAGCGGTCGCGGTAGGAGCAGACCAGCGCATCCCACGAGGGCTGCTCGAAGGCGCTCAGAAAGGAGGGAGCCTCCTTGAGGGGGTCGAAATGATCGGTCTGGAGATCGACGTAATATTCGCAGAGGTTGGATTCCGTGTAGGCGCGGTGGAAGGCCTCGCTCTTTTTGACGAGAAGTTCCGCCCTTTTCTCCTTGTCTACATTGACGAAAACGCCCACGAAGCGGCGGATGGTGCCGTTCAGGCGGCGGCTGGCCTCGGCGCTGTCCCGGAACCACTCATAATGGCCGTCGGGCAGACGCATCCGGTACTCAACATCGTAGGGGCTGGCACCGGTCCGGTCAGAGAGGGAGCGATCCAGTGCGGCCAGCACCGGGTCCCGGTCGTCCGGGTGGATGAGGGCAGACCAAGAGTCCAGCGTGTTGGGAAAATCCAGAACGTCGTGGTAGCCCAGCATCCGGCGGAACTCATGGCTGTAGACCACGCCGGTGGGGGAACCGGCATGGTCACAGTCGATGTACCATATACCGGAGCGCATGACGCTGTTGACGAGGTGGAGGTTCTGGCGGACCCAGTCCATCTGGGCGGAAAGAATCCAAATGGGGGCGCCGTCGCTGTTGGTGGAGTCCATTTTGTACAGCCGTGCAAAAATGGGCACGCCGTCCTTCGTCAGCAGCTGGCCGTCGCCGTCTGCGGTGATGAGGGGCCAGCGCTCCGGCGCCAGAAAGCTCTGGTTCTCGCCGTAGAACAGCGCCCGGAGCGAACAGCCGGTGACACGGCAGAAATCTTCGTATTCGTAACCGAGGTTTTTTAAAAAGAAACCGCTCACATCCGTGATGGTGAGCGCTTCATCATACAGGCCTACCACTACGCCGACCGGCTGGCTGCGCTGGACGGTATTCTGGATGGCGGCGATGCTTTCGGGGGTCAGCTTGGAGGTGTTCTGGGAGTAGAGGACATCCTCCTGCAGAGTGGTACACTCCATATGTAAATCTCCTTCGAAAAATGTCGAAAATCATACGCTTGATATTTCATTTTCATTTTACCACTGGGGCAGGGCCTTGGCAAGGGATTCGGCCATTATAATAGGTACAAGAACCGGAAAACGGCTGTCGAAAACAGAAAGCGGAAAAATTTTGAAAAAAGCTGTCGCAAAGTGTTGACAGGGAAGGTGGGATGTGGTAATATAGTGCCGCAGAGCGGAGGCGGACGAAAAAAAGCCTACGGACTGCAGGAAAGGTTTTCTGAATTGAATATCCTCGGCAAAGCGGTCGAAAGACTGTGACGCAAAGCTATAGGGCCTGTAAAATGGCAGCCAGTTGCTTCTCAGACAGAACACAACCATGTGGAATGTCGAGTGACCTTCATCTGAATTTCAGGTGTTGATTTGCCGAGTGTATCAGCAGATCAACACCTTTTTTCATTGTAATTCTTCTCTTACGGAAGAAGGGCGTCAAAACTGAATATTCTCGGCAAAGCAGTCGAAAGGCTGTGACGCAAAGCTATAGGGCCTGTAAAATGGCAGCCAGTTGCTTCTCAAAACGGACACGTGGTGCCCGCCCTTTGAGCGACCTCCATCTAGGAATACTAGGTGTCGATTTGCCGAGTGTGTTTTGGTAGATCGACACCTTTTTTCGTAGGGTCACTCAAAAGAGGGTAATACGATGCGTAACACTACGAAAAACGTCCTGAAGAACCTGCTCCTGTGCGCTGCAATGTTCTGCCTGATGATGGTCATGGCAATGCCCGCACACGCTGCAACTTCCAATGGCGCCGAGCTGCTGAGCCTCATCAACAACGAGCGCGCAGCCAATGGCATCGCTCCTCTGACCATCGGCAGCACCGAGCTGAACGCAGCCGCTCAGGCCCGCGCCGAAGAGCTAGCAACCAACTACTCCTACAACCGCCCCAATGGCACCCGCGAGTTCACCGTCCTCGCTGAGTACGGCGTCAACGAGATCGAAGTTGGCGAGAACTACTGGGCAGCTTCCGATTCCGCTGAAGATGTCTTCGCAACTTGGAACCGTTACGATTTCTTCCGTGCCCGCATGATGAGCAAGGACGCCACCCACGTTGGCATCGGCTACTACGAAGGCGGCGAGTACGGCAACTACTGGGTCATGATCTTCACCTACGCTCCCAACACTAGCAACGACCAGTTCGCACAGGAGCTCCTGACTCTGGTGAACAACGAGCGCACCAAGAACGGCCTCTCCGCTCTGACTCTGGGCGATGCAAACCTGAACGCAGCCGCTGAGAAGCGCGCACAGGAAGTTGCAAAGACCGCTTCCCACACCCGCCCCGATGGCACCAACTGCTTCACCGTTCTGGGCGAGTATGGCGTTAAGCAGACCGGCGAGGGCGAAGGCGAGAACATCGGCTGGGGCGAAGCTTCTGCTCAGGAAGTATTCGACTCTTGGATGGCTTCCGACAGCCACCGCGCAAACATTCTGAACCCCTCCGCTACCGAGATGGGCGTTGGCTACTACTTCGATGCCACTTCCGCTTGGGGCCACCAGTGGGTGCAGCTCTTCGTCTGATAAGAGCTTCTTCAAAATGATATCTCCGTGCTTCAAATAAATCCGGGGGAAGGTCCGGCACGAGCATCCGCTCGTGCCGGGCTTTTTCTTTGTGCGGATTTATGCTATACTAAACTTGACCAATTGCAGAAAACAGGAGGAACCAGCGTGGAGGATTACCGCACCGTCCGGGGTACAGCCATCGGCGAATACGAAGAGAAGAAGAGCCGCTTCATTGCGCAGCTCTCATTTGCAGACAGTGAGGAAAAGGCCGTGGCCTTTCTGGAGCAGGTGCGGGCGGCCAACCGCACGGCGCGGCACAACGTGTACGCTTACCGTCTGCGGGAGGGCAACCGGGAACGCTATTCCGACGACGGCGAGCCCGCCAAGACAGCCGGCACCCCTGCGCTGGAGGTGCTGCAGCACAGCGGCCTGACCGACCTGATCGTGGTGGTCACCCGGTACTTCGGCGGCGTGCTGCTGGGCACGGGCGGCCTTGTCCGTGCCTACACCACCGCCACGGCCCGTGCGCTGGAAGCCGCCGAGGTCGTCACGGTGCGCAGCGTGGTGGAGCTGGAAGTTACGGTGGACTACTCGCTTTATGAGCGGGCGGCTCTGCTCATCAACGGGGCGGGGGCGAAGCTTGCAGACCCCCAGTTCACCGACCGCGTGACCCTGCGCTGGCAGATGCCCGAAGGCACCGAGCCGCCTTTGCTGGAACAGCTCCGGGAGCTGACGCGGGGCGCAGCGCAGGTGCGCGTTTCAAAGCCGTTTTACGCACCCTTTTAAGAGGTGGAAGACAGCAGCTTGACCGCAATGCCAAGGGCTCCCCTGTTAGGGGAGCTGGCACGCGAAGCGTGACGGAGAGGTTTATTTTTTGGAATGACAGCGATTTTCCCCCTTCGACAGGGCCGTTTTGCTAAAATAGCGGCGGGGAAGGGGGCGCAGAAACGAAAGCGAGGGATTTCGGATGGATGTACGCCAGCGTACCGAAGAGATCGAGCGGCTGACCTTTGCCCCATGGGCGACCTTCAGCGATGCCAGCCGGGGCCGGGCAAGACCGGAGCCGCAGGACCCCATCCGCCCCGTGTTCCAGCGGGACCGGGACCGCGTGCTCCACTGCAAGGCTTTCCGGCGGCTCAAGCAGAAGACGCAGGTCTTCCTCTCGCCGGAAGGCGACCTCTACCGCACCCGGCTGACGCATACGCTGGAAGTTTCGCAGATCGCCCGCACCATTGCCCGCGCCCTGCGGCTGAACGAGGACCTGACCGAAGCCATCAGTCTGGCCCACGACCTTGGGCACACTCCCTTCGGCCACGCGGGCGAAAGCGCGCTGGACAAGCTCTGCCCGGACGGCTTCAAGCACTACCGCCAGAGTCTGCGGGTCGTGGATAAGCTGGAAAAGGACGGCAAGGGCCTGAACCTGACGTGGGAGGTGCGCAACGGCATCATCACCCACACCAAGGGCACGTGGGCGGCCACGCCGGAAGGGCGCATCGTTCGGATGGCGGACCAGATCGCCTTCGTCAACCACGATATCGAGGATGCAGTCCGCGCCGGGGTGCTGGACCCGGCCACCCTCCCCAAGGAGTGCACGGCGGTGCTGGGCGAGACGAAATCCCAGCGCATCACGACCATGATCAACAGCATCCTGCTCCACAGCGACGGCGATGTGGCCGTGGGCAGCGAGGAGGAAGAAGCCTTCCTCGCCCTGAAGGATTTCATGTACGCCAATGTCTACACCGACCGCACCGCCAAGCGGGAAGAGCAAAAAGTGGAAAAGGTCCTCACGGAGCTTTACGAGTATTACCTGACCCACATCGACCAGATGTCCAACTTCTACTTGCAGTTGGCCTATCAGGAGGGCAGGGACCGGGCCGTGACCGACTACATCAGCGGCATGAGCGACGAGTTCGCCATCCGGACCTTTGAGGATGTGTTCGTGCCCCGCAAGTGGCACGTATTATAAAAGGAGCAGGGAAAAGACAAAATGATCCCACACGAATATATTGAAGAGCTGACCCGCCGGACGGACATTGTGGATCTGGTGGGCAGCTATGTCCAACTGAAACGGAAGGGCCGCCTATACGGCGGGCTGTGCCCCTTCCACAGTGAGAAGACCCCCTCGTTCTATGTTTACCCGGACACCCAGAGCTTTTACTGCTTTGGCTGCGGGGCGGGCGGCGACGCCATCACCTTTGCGAAAAAGATCAACAGCATCAGCTATGGCGAGGCCGTCAAGCTGCTGGCTGGACGCGCCGGGATGCCGGAGCCGCAGGAGGACGACAAGACCGGGCGGATGCGCAGCCGCATCCTCTCGATGAACAAGGAGGCCGCACGGTTCTTCCATGCCTGCCTGAACTCCACGGTGGAGGAGGCCCGTCAGGCCCGCGCCTACTGGCGCCGCCGCGGCTTGGACGATAAGACCATCGTTCGGTTCGGCCTCGGCTATGCCCCCAACGACGGACAAGCTCTGTATCAGTTCCTGCGGGATAAGGGCTACAACCAGCAGGAGCTGGACGCCAGCGGCCTGTTCAAGCGCAGCCAATCGGGCCGCATCTACTGCCTGTTCTGGAAGCGGGTCATGACGCCCATCTTCGATCTGCGCGGCAACATCATTGCCTTTGGCGGGCGCGTGCTGGACGACTCCAAACCGAAATACGTCAACAGCCCGGAAACGCTGGTCTATCATAAATCGGAGACGGTGTTCGCGCTCCAGATCGCGAAAAAGAGCGCGTCCCGGCGGTTCGTCCTCTGTGAGGGCTACATGGACGTCATCAGTATGCAGCAGGCGGGCATTGATACCGCCGTCTGCGCCTGCGGCACGGCTCTGACGCCGGAGCAGGTGCGGCTCATCAGCGAGTACGCGGAGGAGGTCATCCTCAGCTACGACTCGGACGAAGCGGGCCAGAAGGCGACCCTCCGCTCGCTGGAACTGTTCCGGAACAGCCCGGTGCGGGTGGGGGTGCTCCAGATCCCCGGCGCAAAGGACCCGGACGAGTACATCAAAAAATACGGGGCCGAGCGGTTCCAAGCCCTGCTGGACGGCGTGGGCAACGCGCTGGATTTCCGGCTCAAGCGGCTGCGGGATCAATATGACCTGAAACAGGATGCCCAGCGGCTCGAATACGTCCGCGAGGCCGTGGACATGCTGGCCGAACGCTCTAACCCTACGGAGCAGGAGGTCTACGCCGGGCGGCTGGCCGAGGAGACGAACATCTCCAAAACGGCCATCATGACCCAGTTGGCTGCCGCCGTGAAAAAGGCGGGCAACAAGCGCCGCAGGGATCAGAACCGCGTCCGGCTGCAGTCCGGCGAGATGAACCAGATCAGCGTCCCCTACAGCGCGGGCGGCTCACAGGCGCTGGGCGTGGCCTCGGCGGAGCAGCGGCTCTTGGCGGCTCTGCTGCGGGAGCCGAGCTACATCCCGCAGGTGCGGGCTCAGCTCTCCCCGGACAAGTTCCTGCTGCCCCAGCAGAGAGAGCTGTATCAGGCCATGCTGGACTGCCAGCAGCAGGGGGTGGAGGTCAGCCTTTCCACCCTCCACGGCTTTGTGCAGAGCGAAGAAGCACTGAATGAACTGAGTCGTCTTGCGGCACAATACAGTGATGTCAACTGTACCCCGGAAGACATCGGGTTTTATCTGGACCGGATCGCCCGCGGGACCCCCATGGCGAACAAGGCGGCCCAGATGTCGAATGAAGATCTAGAACGATATCTCCAGTCGATGCGAGAAAAGAAACAGGGCAGCGCCCCTGCGGAAGACTGAACTGCTCCCTTTCCTCCCGGCTGGAGTCGGAAGGAGAAGGAATTATGCGGAAAATGTCGCAAACAGAGGAATTGGCAAAGATCTTGGCGGCTCGTGCCCGGCGGCACACCCTGACGCCGGAACAGGTCAGCCGTGCGATGGACGAGCAGGATTATGACGTTGCCGGGCTGGATGCGCTGTATGCGGAGCTGGAAGCCCGCGGCATCCGCGTGGCCGAGGAGGAACCGGATGTCCCGCTGCTGGACGAAGCGCAGATCGGGCGGTTGGAGCATGAGCTCTCGGCGGAGGGCGTTGCGCTGGATGACCCGGTGAAAGCCTACCTGAAAGAGATCGGCCGGGTGCCGCTGCTTTCCGCCGAAGAAGAGCGGGCATTGGCCCGTGCCGCCAAGGCAGGGGACATGGAAGCCCGGCAGAAGCTCAGCGAAGCGAACCTGCGGCTGGTGGTCTCGGTGGCCAAGCGCTATGCGGGCCGGGGGCTGCCCTTCCTTGATCTCATCCAAGAGGGCAACCTCGGCCTGATGAAGGCGGCGGAAAAATTTGAGCCGGACAAAGGCTTCAAGTTCTCCACCTATGCAACGTGGTGGATCCGCCAGTCCGTCACCCGCGCCATCGCCGACCAAGGCCGGACCATCCGCATCCCGGTGCATTTGGTGGAGCACATCAACCGGGTCAAAAAGACGGCAGGGGAGCTGCTTCGGAAAAACGGCCGGGAACCGACGGCGGAAGAGATCGCCGTCCGTTTGGAGATGGAGCCTGACCGGGTGCGGGAGCTTTTGCAGTTGTCGCAGGAACCCATCAGCTTGGAAACGCCGGTGGGGGAGGAGGAAGACGCCCATCTGGAGGATTTCATTCAGGATGAGGAGGCCGGGGTCCCCGTGGACGAAGCGGGCCGTCAGCTGCTGCGGCAGGAGCTGATGAATGTCCTCAAGAGCCTGACACCCCGCGAGGAGCGGGTGCTGACCCTGCGGTTCGGTCTGGACGACGGCCAGCCCCGCACCTTGGAAGAGCTGGGGCGGGAGTTCAACGTCACACGGGAGCGCATCCGCCAGATCGAAGCCAAGGCCCTGCGTAAGCTCCGCCACCCCAGCCGCGCCAAACGGCTGAAGGATTATCTGGAATAAGAACGATGCAAAAGCACCCTGCCGGCCGGGGTGCTTTTGCTTTGCGGAAAACAAGAGTCAACCTGTACAAAATGCACAAGGGTGTTTTAGGTGAGAACGTGCAAAAACAAAAAATCAAGGCCCAAAATGAGCAAAGCATACACGTTTCCGTGTGTGCGAAGAAAGAGGGCGCTTGACAAAAAAATCGGCTTGAAATGCGAAAAATGGCTTGACAACAAGGCTTTATGGGTGTATACTGCATTAGTATCACATAATGGCCTAGTGCGCCAAAAAGGGAGCTTGCATTCGACCGGCCGAAAGGCACGGGAGGAAAAGTTTGTGAAAAACGCCGAACTTCCTTCGAGGATACGGGTCGATTTATGTGTGTCTGCTCAAATTTGACCCGTATAACGCAACATCCGTAGAGTATAAAAGTAAGGAGTGGTTGATTTTATGATGAAAGTCAAGCCCGTAAAGCTCGGCAAAACCGAGCGCATGAGCTTCTCCCACATCGACGAAGTCATCAGTATGCCGAACCTGATCGAGGTCCAGAAGAACTCTTACCAGTGGTTCTTGGACGAAGGCCTGAAAGAGGTCTTCCACGATATCGGCACCATTGAGGACTACACCGGCAATCTGGCACTGAGCTTCGTGGACTTCCGTCTCGATAAGGAGCCTAAGTACAGCATCAAGGAGTGCAAGGAGCGCGACGTGACCTACGCCGCCCCCCTGCGCGTGACGGCTCGTCTGCTGAACAAGGAGACCGGTGAGGTCAAGGATCAGGAGATCTTCATGGGAGATTTCCCCCTGATGACCGATGCCGGCACCTTCGTGATCAACGGTGCTGAGCGTGCGATCGTCAGCCAGTTGGTCCGTTCTCCCGGCGTATTCTACGGAGATGCCAAAGATAAAGTCGGCAACGATCTGTACAGCGCGACCATGAACCCCAACCGCGGTGCATGGCTGGAGTATGAGACCGATGCCGCCAACGTGTTCTATGTCCGCATCGATAAGAACCGCAAGCTGCCCGTCACCGTGCTGTGCCGTGCGCTGGGTCTGTCCACCAATGAGGACATCCTGAACTTCTTTGGCGACGATGAGCGCATCCTCGCCACGCTGGAAAAGGATACCACCAAGAATCAGGAAGAGGGTCTGCTGGAAGTTTACCGCAAGCTGCGCCCCGGCGAGCCTCCCACGGTGGAGTCCGCTACCAGCCAGATCAACATGCTGTTCTTCGACCCGCGCCGCTACGACCTGTCTCGTTTCGGCCGTTATAAGATGAACAAGAAGCTCTCTCTGGCCCGCCGCATCACCGGCTTTGTGGCCGCTGAGAACATCGTGGCTCCCCTGACCGGTGAGGTCATCGTCGAGGCCAACGGCAAGATCACCCGCGAGCTGGCCGAGAAGGCTGACAACGCCGGTGTGGATACCGTCGTCCTGCTGATCGAGGGCAAAAAGGTCAAGGTCATCACCAACGGCTGTGTGGATGCACAGGGCTTCTTCTCCTTTGATGTCAAGGAGTGCGGCATCAACGAGCGCTGCTCCTTCGATGAGATCAAGAAGATCCTCGACACCACCTCCGATGTGGAGGAGCAGAAGGAAATGCTCCGCCGCAACCACGACCAGCTGATCGGCCGCACCGTCACCGTGAAGGACATCCTGTCCTCCATCAACTACCTGAACGGTCTGGGCCACGGCGTCGGCACCACCGATGATATCGACCATCTGGGCAACCGCCGTATCCGCAGCGTCGGTGAGCTGCTGCAGAACCAGTTCCGCATCGGCTTCTCCCGCATGGAGCGCGTCATCCGTGAGCGCATGACCCTGCAGAGTCAGGATCAGAGCGTCATCACTCCGCAGGCGCTGATCAACATCCGCCCGGTCGTTGCCGCCATCAAGGAGTTCTTCGGTTCTTCTCCGCTGTCTCAGTTCATGGATCAGAACAACCCTCTGGCTGAGCTGACCCACAAGCGCCGTCTGTCTGCTCTGGGCCCCGGCGGTCTGAGCCGTGACCGCGCAGGTTTCGAAGTCCGCGACGTTCACTACAGCCACTACGGCCGTATGTGCCCCATCGAGACTCCTG